>Ga0082212_10010483_pt1 | contig 11854 bp, 6 predicted proteins | sample TergutNt197P3_FD_71548 | JGI IMG/M metagenome (GOLD analysis project Ga0082212, IMG submission 71548) | Neocapritermes taracua P3 segment gut microbial communities from Petit-Saut dam, French Guiana - Nt197 P3 | ecosystem: Host-associated > Arthropoda: Insects > Digestive system > Gut ... | reverse complement strand
CTGAAAGAACAGACAGCGGCCGAACGGCGGGAGATGGAGATGATCATCACCGCCGAATTTGCGAACTTGAAAGAGAACTTGCAAAGCGCCGCCAAAAACGCGCTCTCTACCATCAAAAACGATATGGAGCGGGAAGCCAGGGCCGTGAAAAAGACAGCCTTACTTCAGATAAAAATCTTGAGTTGGGATTTCGGCCGACGCTGGCTGATGACTGGGGCAGTAGCCTTGGCCGTGATGCTGGGCTTGAGTGGAGGTGGTTGGGGCCTGATGAAACTGGCCGAATATCGGATAAACAGCCTGGACCAGAAATGGACAGAATTGAACCGGGAAAAGATGCGGCTGGAGACGACCTTGAGCCAACTTCAAGCTCAAACCTGGGGGCTGACCTTACACGAAGCCCCGGAAGGACGCTTCATCATCTTATCGCCCAAATCAACACCTCGGACTGGCTGGACCATCAATGGTCGCCCGGCCGTGAAAGTGGAGTGACCCATGAGCGAACTGGAACGGATACTCAAAGACAGCTTGGTCGGATTGGAACGGGAACTGTTCAGCAAACTGATGATTCAAAGCCAGATTTTGGACGAACACCAGAAAAAGATGACTGCCCAAGACCAGGAACTGAAGAAACTCAAAGAACAGATTATCAGGCTTCAACAAGAACAGCAGGAAGGCGAGAAATATTGGAAAGACTTGAACAGTGTCTCCAAAAATTTGGAACCGCTCTTATTGCGCTTGAACGCTTGGTTGAACAATCAAAGCTTAAACTAAAGGAAGAAATACCAAAAGTCGTGACTCCTTCGAAATCAAGCGGTCTTTCCCGGTAGCGTAAATTTCTGACCAGTAGGGGAAACGCTACGCCAAAATCAATTCTTCTACCTCATTACTTTGTCCATCAATGCCGCGTAGCTGTCTACAACATCATAGACGACTGAATCGGTGCTGATGGCCTTGAAATGCTCCCTCGCGCAATCCACCTTGGCTTTCTCGATCGTTCGCATTTGCAAAGTGGACATATCTCCTTTGGTTTCGGCGACAAAATAGATGTGCTTCACCTGGCCTTTATGGAAAGCTATCGCCCAGTCTGGATTGTATTTGCCAACGGGGGTACTGATATAGAACCCGTTGGGGAGCTTCACATAGACGGCCACTTCTCTTGCCGTATCTAGGCTTTCCGCGAATTTCTTCTCGTTCGTGGAATCATAGAGGATATAATCATACAAATGCTTATTGGCTGGCATCACGGTCACGCCAAGTTGTCCTTTCATGGTCGGCTCAGTGAAGACGGTTGTATCGTAGATGGAATCCAATTTGTCATAGGTGATGTGCTGAATGATGGCTGTCGCCTTCTGTTCATTGATAATAGTCGCGGCGCGGATGACGAATTCTTCAGGGTTATCGGCAAACTGCATAAACACAATTTTCTCAATATTTTTTAGTATTTTGACTACAGCTAGGCGGGTCAGCCCAGTTTCGGTAACTACTTTTCCGATAAGATCGTATTTGACAGTCGCGCTCGCGGAGGTCTTCACCTGGTATGAGGTACTTTCTTCGTGCAACATAGAGTCGCCTGAAAGAAGTTTCTCCTTGGACTCAATTTCCGTCATCGCGCCTCTTTCAACCTTTAAGAATATCTTTGAAATACGCAGTTCTCTATTCAACGCGGCAATAGCCTTGCCAATCAGTTCGGCCTCGTCGAACTCCACTACATAGACGGATTTCGCATTTATCTTTGCCCAAAGAGCTTTGAATTCCTGGCTATCTAGCTTGCCCTGATCCAATTTCAGTTCCACATTGTTCCGGCGGGCATTTTCAGGTTGCAGGGTACGGTTATCATAAATGGAATCAATAATAGCTATAATATCGGCTTGGCAGTCGGCGGCTTCCTCAGCAATTTCAATGGCGCCGTTCTTCTTATCCTCGTAATACTTATCCGTAAGAACGCCCTTCTTCACATAACCGTTTGTTATAAGGCCCTCGTATATGCTCGTGGCCAGCTCAATATCAATCACTTGCTCCGCGCCGGAAGTATCTTTGATGACTTTGTTCTTGAACAAATCAACCGTGATCATATGTGGACGATCGGCCACGGCCTCGGCCAGCTCTGATTGTAAGCCTTTGGCGAAGCTGTCATAGCTCTCATTTGCGATGACGGTCAGCACATTGATATTATGAACATCCTCGCCCAATTGGTTGGTGTCCATTCTCTCGCCGCTCTGATTGACGGAGAGGCGCAAGCCGCGCCCGACCTCCTGCCGTTTGCGAATGTCGCTCCCACTTTGTTTCAGAGTGCAGATTTGAAACACATTTGGATTATCCCAGCCTTCGCGCAAGGCGGAATGTGAGAAAATGAAACGCACTGCCTCTTTGCGGTCCAGCAGACGTTCTTTATTTTTCAAAATCAGGTCGTAAGCGTCGCTATCGTCGGAAGTTTTCTCTCTTCTGTCACCCAGTTTGCTGTCCACAAGGCGATGGCTTTTCTTATCGATGGAGAAATACCCGGCGTGGGTATTGTCGGGTGAAATGGAATCCAAATACTTGATGTAATCTTCGCCCCCTAATTCGTGTTGCAGGTTCTCAACGCTTTGAGCGTATTCTTCTTCAAAAATATCAGCATATTCACCGTTTAAGGCTTGCCCGGCTGCATCATATTTCTTGTACTTCGCCACCTCGTCAATGAAGAACAACGACAATACTTTTATGCCTTTGTAGAAAAGCTGCCGCTCACGCTCAATGTGGGACAGAATAGTTTCCCGTATCTGAATTCGCCGCAGTTGTTCCTCATTGACTGCGCCGATTACGTCGCCCGCGAGCAATTTTTTTCCATTTGTGAATTCAATGGAGTTATCGCGTCCATCAATCCGCAGGACGGTATAGCCGTCCTGATATTCGTTCAACCCGCCGGATTGAGCAAACAAGTTGTATCCCTCATCCACTTTGCGTCGTACTTTGCGAACCCCTTTATCCCTTTTGTAATCAAACTCAATGGTCGCGGTCGGGTTGCCTTGGGAAAGGTTGACACTCTCCAAGTAGACATATCCTTCTGTCGCCGTTGAACCTGTTACGGTAATGCCTTTGACAGCAATCTTCTTGACGAGTTTCTTGTTATAGGCTTCCATCGCATCCAGACGGTAGACCATGTTGTAAACGCTATGACTCTTGTGTGTCGCTGAATATCGGAGTGTAACAAGAGGGTTGAATTCTTTGAGGCGCTCTTTGGTCGCCGTGCCCTCCACGGATTGCGGTTCGTCTATGATGAGAATCGGGTTTGTTTTAGCCAGAATATCAATAGGTTTTCTGCTTCGGAACTCATCGAGCTTCATGTAAATGCGCCTGGCTTCTTTGCCACGGGCATTGAAGGCCTGAGAGTTGATAATCATCGCATTGACGGCACTGTCGGAGGCGAAGCGGTCAATTTCGGTAAGCTGGGCGGAATTGTAGATAAAATAGCGTATTTTCTTGTTATATTCTTCGGCGAAATGTTCCTCGGTAGTCTGGAATGATTTGTACACACCCTCGCGAATAGCGACGGACGGCACGACGATGATGAACTTGCTCCAGCCATAACGCTTATTGAGTTCATACATCGTCTTGATATAGGTGTAGGTCTTGCCCACGCCTGTTTCCATTTCCACGGTCAGATTGTACCGCCCTTTAAGTTCTTTGGATGGCTCAATCTGGTGGCTACGCTGAATTTTCTGTATTTGCTCTAAAATTATGTTTTCATTCAGTTCTGGGACAATGCGGGCATTACCAAAGCCTGTAAATTTTTGTCCGTCAAAAAAACTATGCTTATAAGCCTGTAAATCACCTTTATCGATCATATACGACGGCGTAAGGAATGGTTGTCCGGCGAAAACGTCACATATTGCTTTAGCCGCATCGGCCTGAAACTTTTGGTGCTTAAATTGCAGTTTCATACGCCGTCTCCGTGGGTCGCTTCCAAAATTTCTTTGGCCTCCTCAAACTCCTCAATCCATTCCGCCAGTTTACGTTGCAACAATGCTTTGTCGGGAAGATATAAACTGTACTCAGAAGCGTAGATATTTTCGCCTTCGGGAAGCGTCAATTCGACAATCGCGTCATCCTTTTCCCGGCATAGCAAGATGCCCACAGTCTGGTGTTCGTCATTTGTCTTAACGTAGCGGTCAAAATAATGGACGTACATCTGCATTTGACCGAGATCTTGATGCTTCAGCACATCGGTTTTTAAGTCAATCAAGACATAACACTTTAATAGACGATTGTAGAAAACCAAGTCCACCATAAAGTGCTCTTCATTAAACGTAAATCTCTTCTGCCGCGCCTCAAACAGGAAGCCTTTACCTAATTCGAGCAGGAAGGCCTGCAGCTTACTGATTATCGCCGTTTCCAACTCACTTTCGCTGTATTTCGCCCGTTCATCCATTCCAAGGAATTCCAACACCAGCGGATTTTTCAGCATGTCGCGGGATTTTTCAATCGTTTGGCCTTCCTTGGTAAGTTTCATTACCTCACCTTTGTCGCGAGATAACGCCAGACGTTCGTACAAGCTACTGCCATATTGTCGCTGCAACTGGCGGAATGTCCATTGTTGCCGCGTTGCTTCAATTTCGTAAAAGCGGCGTTCCTGCTCATTGTCGATACGCATTAAAATCAAATAATGCGACCAACTGAGGGTAAAAGGGTAGGCTTCAGCAGACAAGGCTTGCCCCGTCAATGCAACCCCTTTGCTTTTGAATTTCGCAAACAATGTTTGCGATTTCTTCGCTGTTTTCCCTGCTTCCAATTTTGCAAACAATGTTTGCGAAATTGCCGGTGCGTAGGCTTGGTAAAATTTCCTTGCGTTTGTAAGTGTGGAAACCGAATACCCTTTGCCGAACCGTTCCCCAAGAAATGATGATAGTTCTTTTAAAAGACCACGACTGTATTTTGCTCTTGCCTTGCCGCCTTGTTCCTCCTCGACAATAATACGCCCGACCTCAAAATAGGTCACACACATGGTCAAATCGGCAATGCGTCCCACATGTGCTCGCGCTTGTTCAATGATTTTTACGACTTTGCCAAAAAATCCATTATTTATTCGCATGTTATATCACTTTTATCTTTGTGTTCGGCGCAAGCAGTTTGAATATTTCTTCCACATTGATTTTTTCCGGGCTTGACGAAAAACTTGAATCGCGAAACACGGCGCGGAGCGGTTGGCGTTTGGCAATCTCATTGACTACCTTGCCGCTGACGGCATTGGCGAAGCATGCGATAAGGTCGCCGTTATTATAGGTGTGAAACGTCACACCGTCAATTTCTTCATGGGTATGAGGAAGTGACAGCGGCAGTCCCCAATCTAGCAAACAGCCATAAAGCAAATCCAGATCGGTGCGGTCGTCCTTGATGTTTGAGGTCATCTGGTCAAGTAAATCTTGATTGTAATCCCCTGCCGCGTAATACACATCTTTCATGTTGGTATCGTCGAGTTTCAGGACGCGGAAACCTATATCAAGATTTTGAGCGGCCATACCTGCCTCATTCTTGACTTTATCCCCGGCGCGACGTATGCGCTCCTTGCCGATTTCAGCTATAGTCGTCCATCCAAGGTTAAAGGCAATTTTTCCAGCATCCGTTCTGTCATCACATGGTTCAGATAATTGAACCATGATGAATTTACGGTGTCCTTTGTCAACAGCATTCTGTAGAAATACTGAATGAGCAGTTGTTCCAGAGCCGCTGAAGAAGTCAAGTATTACACAATTTTTCGTTCCGACAAATTCAATAATGGTCTGAATAACTTCTTCATCTTTCGGATTCTGAAATACATCAGCACTCATTAAAGAACGCAACCTTTTTGTTGCAGCGCGACCATCTTTATAAAACACACTATATGGAGCTATTAATTCCCTATCGGAAAGGTACGATTTTATGCATGGAACGTTATTTTCATCAGCGCCAAAATGAACCCTATCTTCATCAATAACCTCCTGCATTCTTTCTGAAGAGGCAAACATCCATCCGCGAGAAGGAACTTTGACAGGCTTATTTGTAACAGGATGCAGAACTTCGTATTTCGGCCCGCCACCTCCAGGCCATGAAATGTTATCCGGAAAATAAATACCGCGCTTATCTACACATGAATAATGAGAATGGTTACACGCTGGATGTGTTTTGGGTAGTGTTTTGTACCATTCTTTCAAATCACGTTGAATAGCTAAATAATCATCTCTATATTGCTTTTTAAACTTATTATATGCGGAGTAAATTTCATCTAACCCTTGTTTGCGTTCCCTCCACATAATTTGTTTTTCTTGAAGGTATGCTCTTGACTTTGCATAACACAAAATATACTCGTGTGATACTGATACAAGTTTGGAGTCATTCTTCCTCCCCGCTGACCAGACAAACTGTGTAACAAAATTGGCTTCACCCAAAATTTCATCAAGTATCTTTCTTGTATTTGGGACTTCGTTATCATCAAGACTGACAAAGATAACTCCATCCGGCGTTAACAGATTTCTCGCCAATACAAGGCGAGGATACATCATGCTACACCAGTCGGAATGAAAGCGTCCGTTCGTCTCTGTGTTTCTGAACAGGCGATCGCCTTCATAGCTATAAATGCCTGATTTTTCATCATAATCATCGCGATGAACAGAAAAATTATCACGGTATACAAAATCATTGCCTGTGTTATACGGGGGGTCAATGTATATCATCTTTACCTTACCAAGATAGCTCTCCTGCAAAAGCTTCAGCACATCAAGATTGTCGCCCTCGATATAAAGGTTTTCGGTCGTGTCCCAATCTTTGCTTTCTTCAATACATGGGCGAAGTGTTTTACGGATGGGCCGCCCCGCCTCGCTAATTGCCTCACGTTTGCCCACCCAGGTAAATTCGTAGGCTTCATCGTCGAACACTTCATCGCCCAGCAAAGTGCGTAGTAAGTCAAAATTGACCTTGCCATCGCTGACGGCGGCGGGAAAAAATTCCGCAAGCTTTTCAATGTTCAGGGCGGTGACGTCCGACGTTTCAAAGCGCATTTTGTCCATGTTACTGATCCTTTTTGTGGTCAAGCAAAGAAATGATTTGTTGTCCCAATTTTTCCGCCACCCCTGTGTATAGCAAGATATTTTTTTCCTTAACGATTAGCTTCTGTCCTATTTTGTATGAGGTATCCCCACTCTTGCTAATATAGTCAACATCAACGATCCCCATTTGGTGTTGCAGTAAGTGACGCTGCTGGAAACATTTTTTTAGAAGTGAGAATTCATCAGGCGCAAGCCAATCCGTATATCCATTTCCACATATTTCTTTCCAAAGGGTATTCCCGTCATCTAATCGCTGAAAAATATTCCGTTTTAGCGCTTTTGCACCAGGCAGCTGAACATAAATGCACTCGCACAGCCTCTGAATTGCAACCACCAAATCAGAAATGGAGCTTTCTAACAAAGAAGTGTAGGTACGCTCGGCTTCATCTTTATCGTGCTCTGCGATTGTTTTCCTGATGATGTCAAGATGGTTTATCTTCGACTTGACTTTTTCAATGGTATTGTTGAATGTGAGCTTTGCAGAATTATGGCCACAACGGGGGCAATAAAACGCAGAACCTATAACCGCATACTTCGCGTCACATTGTTCACAGGTAATTTTCTGCCGCATTTCCTCCAACGCTTTTGCGGGTAGATTTGCCGCATGAGTAATCCCGGAAAATTTCATGGACATGCTAATAAGCCCTTTAGGGGCTGTACGGTTGTAGTCTCGTGCGTCCTGTTGTAATGCCCGCCCTACCTGGGCCTTAACATTTTTAACTGCTTGATATTTAGCTTGTTCTATTTGTTCTGTCGTCCACCATTTGTCAGATGAGTCCGAATGACCACAAAAAGGACAAAACGCATTATTATTGGAAAAAAGATTTTTCCAATCTTCTGCGTTCACCTTAAATTTTGATAAACACTCCTGATTTGGACATTCTTTATCCCAATAACCATCTTCATCAGGAAGAATATCCATCTTATATGTGGATTGCCCTTGAAGTGAATTCAAAAGCTTCAATGTGTTCTTAAACAATATCATCACCTCAAACAATTTATTTCAATACAAACACCACCCCACGTTATATCAAACTCTCCAACTCTATTCGTAACTGCTTCAATTCGCTATTCAATCCCATCTGTCTGTTGAACTGCTTTTCGCTCTGAACCTTCTTCTCCAATACGGCAATCTTCTTATGGAATTTCTGCCGTTGTTCGTCATGGGCAATAGCCTCTTTGATATCAGTAGTATATAGCGTACCATCCGGCGCGAGGCGATCGCCCGCAATCTGTCGGATTAAACTCTCGTAAACGGCATCCATGTTCAGTCCGTTCAGTTTGAGCGGCAGGTTACCATTCGGCACCCAATCGGTGTGGTAATACGTTCCTAGTTTGAATGTGCCGGGTTTGGCCTTATTTGCCTCTTTATACCCAATCCAAGCCTGCGTTTCATCTTGGTATTCGAGCAAGAACAGAATATGGTACGGCAGAGCCCTATCGATCTGTGACAGTACTTTCGGATTAAGGTTTCGCTGATTGAGCTTGATGACGATTATTTCAAGCTCTTCAACGCGCTCCCCTGCGGCGATGTTCGTCGTGGATGGTGCAATTTTGTTTTGCCAGACAATTTGATTTATTTGCTCCACGAAGACTCGCTTTAACTGCGGTGTGATGGATATATTGTCGTAAAACTTCTTCTTCTGTATCTTACGGCCAAAAAACGTGGAAGACGGCAAATCCATCATTTCGCATCCTCCTGCCTGACGATAAAAAAGCATATCAGTTCAAAATCGTCCAACCCTTCAATCTGTCCGGTTAGCGCGGATGTCCCTCCGCTCTTGAAAAGGCTGTCGATGTCGCTGGCCTCTTTTACGTCAATGATTGAGTGAACCACATTCCCTAGCAGACCAGAATATTTCTTCATGTTTCGGCCATCTTTTGTTTCAAGATTGAACGAGCGACAAAGTCTCTGTAACGGCTCGCTTTTACCTTTACAAAGAAAACGTAAGTCATCCAATATTTTTTTCGGAGATAAATGGTCGCGGACTACTTCGCCTTGGTCCGATATATATGCCAGATAGAACGGATGAAGTCTATTCTGATTATCTATGTTCACGCCGCCGCTCAAGTTTTTCAGGACAAACACCACTCCAGGTGGACAGCCATCACCGGCGGGGACAACCGCATGAAGTCCGAAGGGAGTCTTGTCCAAATCACCGTTGATCTTGACGTAATCAAGTAAATCAAGCCGGAACTCATTCAGGCCCAGGTCCATTATGGATATGCCAGTGGACATGTCCTCAATGTCAACTACTTCCTCCCGTAAGCGTTTTAACTGGGCCTTGCGGTATTCCAGGTCGCCTTTTTCTTCGGTATTTATAAGGTCGTCGTCGCCTGTGGAGGTCATCACAGAAATCTTCATGCGTGTTTCCACGCGGCTTTTCAGATTGATGTAATCATCAAGTGTCAAATCTGGCCAAAAATTTACAAGTTGAATGATGGCGTTCCGGCTGCCGATACGGTCTATGCGGCCGAAACGCTGGATAATGCGCACGGGGTTCCAGTGGATGTCGTAGTTGACGCAGTAGTCGCAATCCTGTAAATTTTGCCCTTCGGAAATGCAATCCGTGGCAATAAGCACATCAATGTTGTCTTGACTGTCAGGCATGAGGATGGCTTTGTCTTTGGATATCGGCGAGAAGCAGGTAAGAACATCATTCAACGTCGGCCTAAATTTTGGTATGGTCGTCTTGCCGTCGACGGAACCTGTAATCAAGGCGGTGTCCAGCCTGAATTTTTTCTTGATGAACCGGCTTACATTCTCATAGAGATATTCCGCCGTATCTGAAAACGCCGAAAAAACAAGTACACGCTTATTGTCATCATTAATGGGCTGTTCTATTTTTTCCGCTATTAGTTTCAGGAGGGCTTGCAATTTTGTATCGTGTTCTGGCGTGATATCCGCAACCATTAAGGCCAGCAACCCGAGCGTTTCGGAATCCTTTTGCAGTTCACCGCGCCAAGTCTTGTAATCCATATCGGCCAGATCAATTTTTACTCTGCGGCCTGCGGTGAAGAACTCCGTATTCTGATCGTCGTAATCAAAATCTTGCGCATAGTCCAGTTCGGTGGCCTCAATACTCGCCATGCCTTCTGCCTCGAAGGCATTGATTTCCTTAATAGTGTTATTAATGAGCTTTTCGATCCGCCCAAGAGTTAACCGGAAGGAATAGACCGAACTTTCCAAACGTTTGAGCAGGTTAATGCTCATAAGCCTACGGATGCCTTCTTCGCGACCTCTACGGTTGATATTGTCAGCCAGGTCAATGTATTTATCCAGTTTGCTCTCAAAGACAAAGGCCGTCGGCATATAGATATAGAGGTTCAAGGTCATCAACTGTTCATATATTTCGTTGTAGCCGATGGCCTGACTCAAATCCGTCAGGTGAGGGCGTAAGGAGATAGGTTTCAAGCGGGTCGGGAACGTCCCTATTTCACTCATGTTGTAATATTTTTCAATATGTTTACGCGACCGGGCAATCGTCACACTGTCAAGCACCTCAAAGAAATCGAAATCGAGCCGTTTTAGAAGTTCAGCGGTTGTCCTTTGCTCCGGAGGGTTATTGTTCCATTCGTTGAATATACGCTGAGCGTTTCGGAATATTTCCTCTATCGGTTTTGCGGTATTGAGTTTTTCATTGATCAGGGATTGCCGGCCTTCATAGGCCAGCTGTAATTGGTTCCTTAAATCGGTAAAGCGGTTGTTGACAGGCGTTGCCGAGAGCATCAGCACTTTCGTTTTAACACCAGACCGGACAACCTTGTTCAACAAACGCAAATAACGGTTTTCCCGATCGTCCTCGCCGTAGACTTCGCCTCCGTTTCGGAAATTGTGGCTTTCGTCGATGACTACTAAGTCGTAGTTGCCCCAGTTCAGGCGGTTTAAATCCAAACCGTTTGACTTGCCATGAGTGCGCGAAAGGTCAGTATGGAAAAGCACATCGTAATTGAGTCTATCTTTGGCGATTGGATTGTTAAGGTAATTGTCCTTGAAGGTATTCCAGTTGTCGGCCAGCTTTTTCGGGCAAAGGACAAGGATTGTGCGATTGCGCTCTTCGTAGTATTTGATGACGGCCAGGGCGGTGAATGTCTTGCCAAGTCCTACGCTGTCAGCGAGGATACAGCCGTTATACTTTTCGAGCTTGTTGATGATGGCCAGTACTGCGTCTTTTTGGAAGGCATAGAGCATATTCCAAATCTTGCTTTCCTTGAATCCCGTCGCCTCGTTGGGCAGCACATCCTGGGAAATATCTTCAAGGAATTCATTGAAAATATTGTAGAGTGTCACGAAATAGAGAAAATCTGGTGAGTTTTCGTTGTAGGCGGCCGTGATGCTGTCTATGACTTCCTCGGTCACGTCCTGCAACTTGTTTTTATCGCTCCAGACCGTATCAAAGAGGCGGACGAATTCGCCGCTTTTAGGGGCTTCAAAGCGGGTCATCATATTGTATATGCTGTTGCCGCGCTCGCAGCCTATCCCTTCGGTGGTGAAACCATTCAGCGGCAGATAGGTCATCTGATGGTTGGTGGTGACGATGTTCAGAAAGCCGCCCATATTTTCGGTCGTGACATTGGACTTGAACTTGGCTTTTTTACGTATCCAGTTGGCGCATTCGCGGGCGATGGCCTTTTGGTGAAGCTCGTTGCGGAGTTTGACTTCAAATTCCGTTCCGTAAAGGCTTCTTTCGCGGTCCAGCCGGGGGATATAGAATTCCCTCTTCTCTTTGGGGGTTTTCTCGGTCACAAAGGCGGGAGAGGTGAAGATAAAGCGCAGTTCGGCTATGGAATCGAGC
>Ga0082212_10010482_pt1 | contig 11855 bp, 9 predicted proteins | sample TergutNt197P3_FD_71548 | JGI IMG/M metagenome (GOLD analysis project Ga0082212, IMG submission 71548) | Neocapritermes taracua P3 segment gut microbial communities from Petit-Saut dam, French Guiana - Nt197 P3 | ecosystem: Host-associated > Arthropoda: Insects > Digestive system > Gut ... | reverse complement strand
ATAATTTGTACAGGTGGTATCGGGAATATTTATCAAACTACAACCAATCCTATAGTTGCTACCGGCGACGGAATTGCAATGGTTTACCGCGCAAAAGGATTAGTCAGAGATATGGAGTTTGTACAGTTCCATCCGACTGCCCTGTATAATCCGATGGAACGTCCTTCTTTTTTGATTACTGAAGCCATGCGTGGTTACGGCGCTGTATTGCGCACCCACGAAGGAAAGGAATTTATGCATAAATACGATGACCGAGGTTCATTAGCGCCGCGCGATATTGTTGCACGCGCCATTGACAATGAAATGAAAAACAGCGGAAGCGACTTTATTTATTTAGATGTTACCAATAAAGATGCGGAAGAAACGAAAAGAGAATATCCTACTATTTTCGAAAAATGCCTGAGCGAAGGAATTGATATAACCAAGGAATATATTCCGGTAGCTCCAGCTGCGCATTATCTTTGCGGCGGAATCGTTGTTGATTTAGATGCTCGTACCACTATTAACCGGTTGTATGCCGCTGGTGAATGTTCATGCACCGGATTGCACGGAGCTAACCGTCTTGCCTCCAATTCTCTGATAGAAGCAATAGTCTATGCGGATGCGGCTGCTAAACATTCAATCGCTCATTTAAACCGATATACTTTTCAAGAAAATATCCCCCTTTGGAACGATAAAGGTACTTCTCTAACCGAAGAAATGGTTCTGATTACCCAAAGTGCGAAAGAAGTGGGCGCTATAATGAGTAATTATGTGGGTATAGTCCGTTCCAATTTGCGTTTGGAACGCGCATTTGTAAGATTGGAAATAATTTATAAGGAAACGGAAAACCTGTTTATCCGTTCCACCGTTTCCCGTGATATATGTGAACTACGGAATATCATCAATGTTGGTTATTTAGTTATTAAACAAGCGATGGAACGAAAAGAAAGTCGTGGGTTGCATTTTACGATTGATTATCCAAAGAAAAGTTCTGTTGATTGAAAGTGAAATACCCAAGGTTAATACTTTTACAGTTTATTTATTTCAGAAATGGCATTAGAACCCCATATCATTATCAAAGGAGCAAGGGTTAATAACCTCAAAAACATTGATGTTGAAATTCCCCGTAACCAATTCATTGTAATTACCGGTTTGTCCGGCTCAGGAAAATCTTCTTTGGCTTTTGATACATTGTATGCCGAAGGACAGAGGCGTTATGTAGAGAGCCTTTCTTCCTACGCACGGCAGTTTCTGGGACGTATGAGTAAACCCGAAACAGACTATATCAAAGGGATTCCGCCTGCTATCGCCATCGAACAAAAAGTAAACACACGCAATCCGCGTTCGACGGTAGGAACATCTACGGAAATATACGATTATCTCAGGATGCTTTTCGCCCGTATCGGGAAAACCACCTCTCCCCTTTCCGGTGAAGTAGTCAGGAAACACAATGTCAGCGACGTAGTTGATGAAATGTTTAGATATCCCGAAGGAACGAAATTCTCTTTACTGACGAAAATCCGTATCCGTCATGACCGTAATAGAAAGGAGCAATTGGAAATTCTTGTAAAGGAAGGTTTTTCCCGTATAGAAATTAACGGCGTAATCCGGCGTATTGATGAGGTTCTTAATGATAAATCCGCGCTGGACTTAATCAATCATCCTATGGACGAAACCGGACTTTATCTCTTGATCGACCGGCTCACTGTCTCCAACGACCGGCTCACCGTTTCCCGTTTATCCGATTCGGTCGAAACGGCATTTTTTGAAGGAAACGGTTATGCTATTCTTAAATTTTATACGGACAACGGCGTCTTTTCCAAAGAATTTTCAAATAAATTTGAAATCGACGGTATTGAATTTGAAGAACCTTCCGACTTGATGTTCAATTTCAATAGTCCGGCAGGCGCCTGTCCGAAGTGTGAAGGATTTGGAAAAATAATCGGGATAGACGAAAACTTGGTTGTTCCCAATCAATCATTATCGGTTTACGAAGATGCGGTGGTTTGTTGGAAAGGAGAAAAGATGAGCGAGTGGAAACAGGATTTTATTCAAAACGCTGCAAAATATAAGTTTCCCGTACACCGTCCGTATTATCAATTATCGGAAGATGAAAAGAATCTGCTTTGGCAGGGAAAAGGCGATTTGAAGGGAATCGACGATTTTTTCATATTTATAGAAGATAATTTGTATAAAATACAATACAGGGTATTACAAGCCCGTTACAGAGGGAAAACGGTTTGTCCGGCTTGCAAAGGTAGCCGGCTAAAACAGCAAGCGCTGTACGTGAAAATCGGCGGGCAAACCATTTCCGATTTGGTTAATTTGCCGATAAGTAAGTTGCGCGACTTTTTCAATGTTCTGCAATTAGACGAACACGATGCCGCCGTAGCCAAACGCCTTTTACCGGAAATCAATTTCCGTCTTCAATTTCTCAACGATGTCGGTTTGGGATATTTAACCCTCAACCGTTTGTCATCAACGCTATCGGGTGGAGAAAGCCAGCGGATTAATTTGGCAACTTCACTTGGAAGCAGTTTGGTTGGTTCGCTTTATATTTTGGATGAACCGAGCATCGGTTTGCATTCCAAAGATACCGGATTATTGATTCGGGTATTACGCCAATTACAGGCATTGGGAAATACGGTGGTGGTTGTGGAACACGATGAGGAAATTATTCGTGCAGCAGATTACATCATCGATATTGGTCCCGAAGCGGGACAATGGGGAGGTGAAATCGTCTATCAAGGCAACCTGCAGCAAGCGCTTCAAGAAACAAAAGAAAAAAGCCACACCTTACGCTACCTGACCGGTGAAGAACAAATCCCTGTTCCAGCCCACCGCCGCAAATGGAATAATTACATTGAAGTAAAAGGCGCCCGTGAAAACAACCTCAAATCGATTGAAGTCCGATTTCCTTTGAACGTGATGACGGTAGTTACCGGAGTCAGCGGATCGGGAAAATCGTCGTTGGTTCGGGAGGTTTTTTATCAGGCTTTGAAACGGCATTATGAAAATAACAAAGACCTTTCCATTCAATTAAAAGATATTACGGGCGATTTACATCTGATCAGCGAGCTTGAATTTGTCGATCAGAATCCGATAGGCAGGTCGTCCCGCTCAAATCCGGTAACTTATATCAAAGCCTACGATGAAATCCGGAAACTGTTTTCCGAACAGCGACTTGCCAAACAAATGCACTTTACGCCGGCATATTTTTCTTTCAATGTAGAAGGTGGCCGGTGTGAAGAATGTAAAGGCGAAGGGTTTATTACCGTCGAAATGCAATTCATGGCGGATGTGGTATTAGAATGTGAATCCTGCCATGGTAAACGGTTCAAACAGGAAGTACTTGACGTTGAATACAGGAACAAAACCATTTACGATGTTTTGGAAATGACTATCGACGAAGCCATACTCTTTTTCAGTGAAACGGCGGGAAGTCAGGAAAAAAAGATTATCAAAAAAATAAAATGTCTCAAAGAAGTCGGCTTGGGATACGTGAAATTGGGACAAAGTTCATTTACTTTATCGGGAGGAGAAAATCAACGGGTGAAATTGGCCTATCATTTGGGGGAAGAAAAAGCGAGGCCTACCTTATTCATATTCGACGAACCGACCACCGGATTGCACTTCCACGACATCAAAACGCTGTTGAAAGCATTCAACGCTTTGATTGAGCGCGGACACTCCATAGTCATCATCGAACACAATTTAGACGTAATCAAATGCGCCGACCACCTCATTGATTTAGGTCCCGAAGGCGGAGAAAAAGGCGGATTCGTCGTCTGCACCGGCACTCCCGAACAGGTTGCCGGCTGCGCCGATTCCTATACCGGCCGGTTTTTGAAAGAGAAATTGGCGTGAATTTTTTCCTACACCACTACGTATCACTTATTTTCTACAATTTTACTTAAAAATTTTTTCCCTGTCACTACTTGCTGTTATCGAAAAAAACAACTACCTTTGCGCCGCTTTATAAAATTCCGTGTGATGGGAAGTTGGGAAGCATATATCTTAATTTTGAGTAACACAAACAAAAAAACAATGAAAACATTTGATCTAACAGGCTCTAAGAGAGAAGGTACAGGAAAAAAGGCTGCAAAGGCTTACCGGAAGGAATCATTAATACCTTGCGTTTTATACGGAGGTGAGGAAATTGTGCATTTTACAGTAACCAAGGAGGGTATTCGTAAATTGATTTATACTCCGGAAGTCTTTATCGTAAATTTATCTATTGATAAGAAAAAGTACACCGCTATTCTGAAAGATTCGCAATTTCATCCCGTAAGCGATGCGTTATTGCATGCTGATTTTATGCAAATATCCAAAGATAAACCGGTAGTGATGGAAATCCCCATACTGTTGGAAGGTTTGGCGCAAGGGGTAAAAGATGGCGGTAAGCTTTCGACGAATATGCGAAAACTGAGAGTAAAAGGGTTATACAAAGATTTTCCGGAAAGATTGCTTATCAATATCGAAAACTTAGGATTGGGAAAAACGATTCAGGTAGGCAACCTGAACTTTGATAAATTAGAATTGATGAATGTCAAAGACAATGTGGTAGCCGCCGTCAAATTGACACGTGCAGCCCGGGGATTAGCCGCAAAAGGATGAAACAATTGATTGTCGGTTTGGGGAATATCGGCAATGAGTACGCCGATACCCGGCACAACATAGGTTTTATGACATTGGACGCCTTGGCTAAGGCGTCCAATGTTGTTTTTAACGTCAACAAACGCTATGGCGCCTTAGCGGAGTTCCGGCTGAAAAATCAACAATTACTTCTTCTCAAACCTTATACTTACATGAACCTGAGTGGAAACGCCGTACGCTACTGGATGCAAAAAGAGAAAATCGAACTCGAACATTTGCTGATAGTAGTAGATGATTTGGCGCTCCCGTTCGGCGTTTTGCGTTTGAAGCCAAGAGGCAGTGATGCGGGACATAACGGGCTAAGGCATATTCAGGAAGTTTTGGGGACTTCGGACTACAACCGCCTGCGTTTCGGCATAGGGAATGATTTCCTGCATGGCGGACAGGTTGATTTCGTTCTTGATTCTTTCTCGGAAGAAGAGCAAAAAAACTTACCGCAAAGAATAGGAAAAGCCGTTGAAATCATCCGGAGTTTTGCTTTAGCAGGAGTAGATATTACGATGAACCTGTACAATAACAAATAGGATGGAAGTTAGAATTGATAAATGGATGTGGGCGACCCGGATTTTCAAAACCCGTACCATTGCGCTGGAAGCCTGCAAGAAAAACCGGATAATGGTGAACGATATGCCGGCAAAACCTTCACGGATGGTAAAAGCCGGCGACATTGTCCAGATACGCAAACCTCCCATTACTTATACTTTCAAAGTATTAGACGTCACTTCCAATCGAGTGGGCGCCAAATTGGTTCCTCAATATTTGGAAAACATTACGCCGCCTGAACAATATGAACTTCTTGAGTTGCAAAAAATCAGCGGATTCGTCGATCGCGCCCGCGGCTCCGGACGGCCAACCAAAAAGGAACGCAGGGAATTGGATGATTTTTTTATTGGTGACGAGTGACAGGTTGTCACACCTCACTCATGATGATACGGCTCATTGTTTATTATCGTCATTGCCCGATACAGTTGTTCAATGAAAATCAGGCGAACCAATTGGTGGGGAAAAGTCATTTTCGATAGCGCCATTTTTTCATGTGCCGCTTGATAGACAGCAGGAGAAAAACCATAAGCGCCACCGATAACAAAAACCAAACGCTTTATTCCCGCATGTACTTTCTTTTCAATGAATGCGGCAAATTTTTCGGAAGTCAATTCCTCCCCACGCTCATCCAATAACACGATATAATCACCCTGCTGAAACGACTTGATAATACTTTCACCTTCCTTCGTTTTTTGTTGTTCAACCGGAAGATTTTTGTTGTTTTTTACATCCGGGACTACTTCCAATTCAAAAGGACAATAGCGCGACAAACGGCTGCAAAACTCATCCAAGCCTTGTTTGACAAAGGCTTGGATGGTTTTTCCGGTTACGATTAATTGAATCTTCATGGCAACTAATTTAAACTATTTGTCATTGCATCCTGAACTTGATTCAGGATCTCCCGCAATCCCCTGGAATCATTTGTAAATCTTTTAGGGGATCCCGTGTCAAGCACGGGATGACAGGTTCTCAGCTTTCTTTTCCCTAAAAAACAAAGCAAACAATATACCGATAACAAGTGCATATGCGGCAAAGGTAAGCCATATAGAATGCCAGTCTTTGGTTACACCATCGGCAGCCGTGAAATAGTGCTGAATAACATATCCGCTTATGCTACCTCCCAGAATCGCCCCGACACCATTGGACATCATCATGAACAATCCCTGTGCACTCGAACGCATGGACGGAGCAACGGTGGTTTCGACAAACATGGAACCGGAAATATTGAAAAAGTCAAATGCTATTCCATATACAATACAGGAAAGGATAATCATCCATAATCCATCCGTCGGGTTACCGAAACCAAACAAGCCGAAACGAAATACCCAGGCAAAAATACTCATTAACATCACATTCTTTATTCCGAAACGTTTCATAAAAAACGGAATACTGAGAATAAACAGTGTTTCGGAAATTTGAGATATGGACATTATAATCGTTGAGTATTTCACAACAAAAGAATCGGCATATTCGGGAATCCGTTTGAAATCATCTAAATAAACGTCACCATAAGCATTGGTCAATTGTAACGCAGCCCCCAGAAGCATAGAAAAACTAAAGAATAATGCCATCTTCCGCTCTTTGAATAACTCGAATGCATCCAATCCCAATATTTGCATCACTGATTTGCGTTCTTTCGAGTTGCCTAAAGGAGGACACTGGGGAAGCGTGAGGGCATATATTCCCAATAAAAATGCAGCAGCCGAAGCTATATAGAATTGATTTTCACTGCTTTTATTGCCTGTCAAGTTAACAATCCACATGGCTACGATAAATCCAACAGTGCCAAAAACACGAATGGGCGGAAAACTCTTTACAACATTGTAGTTACTGTTTTTTAATACCGTATAAGAAATAGAGTTAGCCAATGCAATGGTGGGCATATAGAAAATCATGGCAATCAAGATTCCCCAAAAAAATGTCATGGGATTATTGATTTGCGGAATATAAAGCAACGCTACACCACCCAACAAATGAAGTATGGCATACAGTTTTTCGGCATTCAGCCAGCGGTCGGCTACTATCCCCATCAAAGCAGGCATAAAGAGTGACGAAATTCCCATAGTGGCGAAAATTATCCCAAATTCCGACCCTGACCATTCTTTTGTCTGAAACCAATAATTACCAATGGTAATGAGCCAGCATCCCCAAATGAAAAATTCGAGGAACTGCATTATCGTAAGGCGAAGTTTTATATTCATTTATTCACCTGAAAAGTTGTATTTCCGGTCTTGAAAAAATCTACAATTTGGTTGGCAGCAGCAATTCCTGCATTATTATTTGCTTCGGAAGTTTGGGCGCCCATCTTTTTGGGAGTAGTAAAATAGCGTTGCGGAAATTTGGATTTCAATTCAAGATCGTTGGAAGGAGTGACGTCTGTTAAATATTTGAAATCGGTACGTACTTCCATCAACTTCACCAAATCCGTTTCATTAATCACTTCTTTACGCGCCGTATTGACCAACACAGCCTTTTTCGGCATCTTTTCTAACAAAGTGTAATTAATGGAATTTTTCGTTTCGGCGTTTGCCGGAATATGAAGAGAAATATATTGACAGGTCGCATACAATTCTTCGGCAGAACTTAGTGCCTTTACTCCTTCTTTTTCAATCGCTTCGGCAGAGACAAAAGCATCGTAAGCATAGATTTCCATTCCAAATCCTTTGGCAATACGGGCGACATTGCGTCCTACATTTCCATAAGCGTGAATACCTAATTTTTTACCCAGCAATTCCGTGCCGGAACCTCCGTCGTATAGACTACGGGCGGCATATACCATTAAGCCCAAGGCCAATTCGGCTACTGCATTGGAATTTTGCCCCGGCGTATTCATTACCACTACACCATTAGCGGAGGCTGCTCCCAAATCGACATTATCGTATCCTGCTCCTGCCCGTACTACGATTTTCAACTGTTTTGCCGCTTCCAATACTTCTGCGTCAATGATATCACTGCGGATGATGATTGCGTTTACGTCTTTTACGGCAGCTAATAACTGGGATTTATCTGCATATTTTTCTAATAAAACAAATTCAAGCCCTGCATTATCAATGACTTGTTTGATTTTCTGAACTGCGTCTGCAGCAAACGGTTTTTCTGTTGCAACTAAAATTTTCATATTAAATAAATGTTATAAATTTTTTGTATAATAATTAGTTATTAATAATTTTCTGTATTGAGATTGATCCGGTATTTCTTACAGGGGATTTCATGTTTTTTGTCCGCCAATATTATATAAAGACATCTTGTTATATAATGTTTTACGGTCGATTTCCAATAGAACTGCTGCCTTCGATTTATTGTTATTTGTCCGTTTTAACGCTTCTATTATACGTTTTTTTTCAAGTATTTCTTTTGTTTCCATACTCACCGGAAGCTCATAATTGTAAATATCCGGCATCGTCTCTTTTAACACGTCCGCTTTAATAATTTGATCTTGGGAAACAAGAGTTAATCTGAAAACTGCATTTTTTAATTCTCTGAGATTACCGGGCCACTGGTAAGATTGGAAAAGTTCCAATGTCTCTTCATCAAAACCAATTATATTTTTATGAATTTCTTTATTTGCCATTTGCAGGAAATGATGTGCAAATAAAGAAATGTCTTCTTTGCATTTTTCGAGCGTTGGAACTTGAATGATAAATTCGTTCAATCGATGAAACAAATCGGAGCGAAATCTGCAGGAAGCGATGGCTTTTTCTATATCTTCATTGGTTGCCGTAACAACCCTTACGTCGACCGGAATTTCTTTGTTGGCGCCAACCGGTTTTATTTTCTTTTCCTGCAGCACCCGTAATAACTGCATCTGGGTGTCGACAGAAAGATTTCCGACTTCGTCGAGGAACAAAGTTCCTTTGTTAGCGTCAACAAAATAACCTTTTTTATCTTGAATAGCTCCGGTAAACGAACCGCGAATATGTCCGAAGAAGTCGCTTGCAGATAACTCTTTCGATGTCACACCACAATCTACGGGAACAAAAGGTCCTGTAACCCGATGGCTTTTCTCGTGTATCAAACGGGCAATATGCTCCTTCCCTACTCCACTATCACCTTTGATGAAAACGGACAAATTAGTAGGAGCTACCAAGTCGACGTACTCATATACTTTTTTAAATTCCTCCGAATTTCCCCGTATGAATCCGATTTTTTGATTGATATCATTTGAAGAGAGCCGAGATTGTGCGCTGGGCTTTTCTTCCGTAATTTGAAACATTCGGATTTTTTTTAATACTTCTTCCGGATTCAAGGGTTTAGCCATATAATCGTGTGCTCCTGAACGGATACATTCAACAGCTGATTGAATATCAGCATAACTTGTCATTATAATTATAACGATATCATTGTAAGATTCTTTAACCCACTTAATCAAATCTATACCGCTGCCATCGGGAAGACGCAGATCGGAAATTATTAAATCAGGTCTTTGTTTTTGTATGCTTTTTTTAGCATCTCCTATACTTATAGCCGTCCTTGCATTAAAACCTTTTTTCGAAAACCAGGTCTTCAACATCAAACCCAAAGTAACAACGTCGTCAACGATCAGTACGTCCTTCATTATGGAGTTGTAATTTTATAAAAAATCATCTCTTAAGCAATCCTGACGCAAAGTTAATAGGAAAAAGCAAGAAAAAAAAATCTTCGGTCAATAAATTTAAAATGTTCCCATTCAAACCGACTGCTGTTCCAACGCCATCCGTACCAGCTTAGCCGCATTGGATAGATTCAGTTTGAACATGAGGTGTTTCCGATAACTTTTGATGGTTACACCTTTGAACTTGCTTATTTATTTTTTTCGTTTTTAAAAGAAAACCCTAACTTTGCATAAATATTAATTGTATATAATTATGAAATATCGAATCATTGTAATTGCATTGTTTATTATCGCGACTATTCAGATTAGGGCGCAGAATAATGAAAAAATTTATTCCATGAAATTGGGGAGTAGTAGGGTACATCTTCTTTCCGAAGGGCAATTCTCCGGAAATACTGGAATTCTGATTGGGGCAAACCCTGAAATCATAAAGAAATATGCTCCCGACAATTCTTTTCCGATGGCAACCAATGTGTTTTTATGGCAAACCAACGGGAAAAACCTGCTGTTTGATACCGGTAACGGTGGAAATCTTTTTAATGATTTGCAATTCTTCCAGTTGAAACCGGAAAATATTGACGCTGTTTTTATTACCCATATGCACGGCGACCATATCGGTGGATTACTCAGCGACGATAAGGCAACTTTTCCGAATGCAACACTCTACATAGCAAAACCGGAATATGAGTACTGGACGGATGATGAGTCAATCAATCAAATGCCCGAAAACAGACGCGGAGGATTTTTACATGCCAAAAAAGTTGTGGAAGCCTATAAGGACAGACTGCGCTTGTTTGAACCCATTTCCGATCCTTATGATGATAGAAGCCTTTATCCGGGTATAAAAGCATTTGCAACCTACGGACATACGCCGGGGCATACTGTCTATTTATTGGAATCCGATAACGAAATGCTGTTGATTTGGGGTGATTTAACACATGCGATGGCTGTACAGATGCCTCATCCGGAGTTGGCGATGACTTATGATACGAATCCGGAAAAAGCTGTTCAATCCCGATTATTGGTTCTGCAATTGGTATCAAGGTATAAAATTCCGGTTGCCGGCATACACATCACCTATCCGGGTATAGGTACGATTGAGAAATCAGAGCCCGGCTATCTGTTTACTCCTATGAAATAGACTACCCTGTGTAACTATTTAACCGAAAACTTATCAGCGCTCAGTGGTGCGGATACCAGTTTATACAACTTATCCGAAGGACGCACCTTTGCCGGCGTTTTCAGGGAGAAGCGGTCGCCTTTCTGCACCCTGTCTGTTTGTTTTAATTCAAAGCGGATTTCTTCAGCATCGAAAATCAAGGCGCCTGTGGTAGTACCCGTAACCAACACTTTATCGCCAACTTGAAGCGACTGTGTTTCTATCAGAAATTCCGCTACACCCAATTTTGAAAAGTATTTGATGACTTTCCCTATGTATAATTTTTTCTCAGTCGCCTGGTTGCCGTATTGATTACTCCATTCGCCCAAAGCTTGCCCTAAATAATAACCGTTCCAAAATCCCCTATTAAATACTTTTCCTAAGCGGCAGTTCCATTCTTCGATTTTTTCACCGGTAAAAGTACCTTCGCAATAGGAACGAATGGCTTCTTTGTAACATTCCACTACCGTTTTTACGTATTCGGGTCCTCTGGCGCGCCCTTCGATTTTCAGTACCCGCACGCCGGCATCCAACATCTTATTGAGAAAATGAATGGTCTTCAAATCTTTGGGCGACATGATGTATTGATTGTCCACCGAGAGTTCAATGTCCGATTCCAAATCTTTGACACTGTAACCCCTACGGCAAATCTGATTACATTCTCCCCTGTTGGCAGAGGCATTCATTTCATGCAGACTTAGATAGCATTTACCCGATACAGCCATACAGAGGGCGCCGTGGCAAAACATTTCAATACGTATCAGATTTCCACTCGGACCTTGGATATTCTGTTCAACAATTTGCCGGTGGATTTCACTCACCTGTTCCAAATTTAATTCGCGTGCCAAAACAACCACATCGGCAAATTGCGCATAGAATTTCAAGGCTTCGATATTTGAAATGTTCAGTTGAGTGGATAGATGA
>Ga0082212_10010481_pt1 | contig 11855 bp, 11 predicted proteins | sample TergutNt197P3_FD_71548 | JGI IMG/M metagenome (GOLD analysis project Ga0082212, IMG submission 71548) | Neocapritermes taracua P3 segment gut microbial communities from Petit-Saut dam, French Guiana - Nt197 P3 | ecosystem: Host-associated > Arthropoda: Insects > Digestive system > Gut ... | reverse complement strand
TCTGATGCAAACATCAGTATATACAGGATTTTAATATCCGAGATGACCTTTCCACACACCGCTTGATCTCTGGGTTTGCGTGAATCATCTCGGATATTATTACTTCTCAGATTATGCGCCATTCTAACGAATGGTGGGGGCGGTCAGCCGTCCCGCCGTTCGTTATCGCCCCCGTTAGCCCTGCCGCCTGTGCCGCCGTTTTGGGCGGTATTGGTGGTTTTGGGCGGCGGGGGCGCGGGTGTTTCGCTCGGCTCGGCGGTGGTGGATTGCGACAAGACTTCTTTCAATTTGTCGCGCCCGAAGCTATTGGCTACGGTTTTTTCAAGGAATAATTTGAATTGTTCATCTGTGAGGGTTATCGTTTCGGGTAGCATACTTTCCAACAGCCCCGCCCGACTGCAAAGGCGGCGCGTTCTCGCCTTGCGTTCCTCTGCGTTCTGCTCTCTTTTTAACTGCTCTTTTTGCTTTTTCAGCTTTTCGATATTTGCGTTTACGCTTTCCATTCTTACATTTACGGGTCTTTTTGACATAATGATTTACCTCTTTCCTTTTTTGATTTTGGGGACTTCGGGACAACTTGTCCCGAAGTTCGGATTTTGGATTGATAAGATAGAAAAAACGGCTTGCCGTTTTATTCAAGCCGTTTTTCGGTGAGCATATGTCCATCCCCGTTGGGTCTTTTCTTTGGCGCGTTTTCAAGTATTCTCTGCACGTTTTCAAAGGTGGTGCGGTCAATAATCGGGGCGTGTACGTTTTCGGTTATGTGCCATTCGCTTTTATCTACATAGCGGTTTCGTTTATCCTTGAAATGCTTTGAGGTTTTGAAATTAACTACATCACCGCAATACTCCTGCCGTGTTAAAATATGGGTTACGCTTGCTTTGTTCCAATTAAAGCGGTTATTCTCGTTTAGCGGTCTGCTTTTTGCCGTTCCCCGGTCTTGGTCTTTCATATAAAATGTGGGGGTCGGGATTTGCTTTTCTTTTAGATGAATACATATTTGATTTCGGTTTTTTCCGTCCATAAACAAGCTGAAAATCAAGCGGACAACCTCAGCGGCGGTTTCGTCAATCAACCAATAGTTTTTGTCGCTTGGGTCTTTTACATAGCCGTATGGAGCCTCGGTGCATATCGGCTTTCCGCTCATACCTTTTGTCCTAATTCCTGTTTTCACTTTTTTGCTGATGTCTTTCGCGTACCACTCCGACATAATATTGATAAACGGAGCGAACTCTAACGTGTTCGGGTCTGCGCTGTCTATGCCGTTGTTGATTGCTATAAATCGGACTTGCTGAACGCGCATAACTTCCATAGCGTTTCCGACTTCTAAATAATCTCTGCCCCAGCGTGTCATATCCTTGATTATGATAGTGCCGATTTTTCCGTTTCGTACATCGTCAAGCATAGCGGAGTAGGCGGGTCTGTCAAAAAATCTGCCGCTTTCGTCGTCGTCAATGTAGTGTACAATGTTTGTCATTTTTTTCTGTTTGGCGTAGCTTTCCAAAAAGGTTTTTTGATTTTGTATGCTGTTGCTTTCGCCGCCGTCCCTGTCCTCATCGCCTACGGAAAGGCGTGAGTATAAGGCTGTTGTTTTGTGGTAATTCATTGGGGGAGCCTCCTATCGTCAATAAAATTTGTATTACACTTATGATTATACTCCCCAACGCGCCGAGCCGTATTCAATGCCCTTGCGGTATTTCTTCGCGTTCGCCTTTCTCATTTGGATTGCAAGGGTAATCAATCCCGCGCCGATCACGCCGATAATTAAATCCTGCGAGTGGAAGCTCGGCAGGGGATTTTTGAACGCCGCCGAAAATCCCGACGACAGGTTCAGTACCTTTGCGCTTATGTCCGTACCGTTGGCAAGCCGGAACGCTTGCCCGATTTTATCAGCGAGGTAAAAAAACACGACAAGGGGCAAGGCTTTGATTATCAGCTTTTTTGCGTCGATATTTTTCATAGGCCACGCGCCCCCTTGCTCCTGTTCTTCACCTTGTCGCGGCCTTTATCAAGAGCCTTTGCCGCCGCTTTCGCTTCTTTAAGCTCCGCACGGATTGACTTCTTTTCGCTCCTGTCAGCCGCTTTTTCGGCTTTCTTTTCGCCCCACGCCGCTTTTTTGTTCGCGATATTCACCATTTTTTCGGTGTATTTCTTAAACGCGCTTGTCATTTCCTCCGCGTTTTTGCCTTTGAAAAACAACGAATAACTGCCCTTGCCGTCCTTGACGCATGAAAAATCTATGTCGGCCTTTTTCATGGATTTTTGCAATTCCCGCAAATTCGGGTCTTTTAGCTCAATGGCCGCAAGCCCCTCATTGTGCTTGTGCAACTGTTTCAAGGTCTGTTTGCCGCTTTTTAGCTCCGGGTCTTTCGGTGCGTCTTTCGCCCCGTCAAGCGGTTTTTCGTCCGGCTTCTTTTCTAACCCTTTAATAATCGCGTCAAGCCCTTTCAGTATCAAGTCAAGGGTAAGATTGGATATACGAAAGCCCACCTCTACCGATTTGCTGACAAGTTCCTCGTTTATCATGGGTTTACCCCCTCTTCTCCGTATTTGTGATTTATATTTTACAAAAGCTTATCTAAATTTTACCTGTACATGCGTGTGCTATTTACATTTCCCCAGTAAAATAAATATGGATGGAGTAGAACCGTCCATAAAAAATTTTTTGGGAGGAAACAAACGTGAACACAAAAAAATTCCATTGGGGACGGATTCTGCCATTCCTGCTTACGCTCGTAATGCTATTCCAGTTTATCCCTGCGGCAGCGTTTGCGATGGATACGGGCGCGGACGTGAAAGAACTGAACGTCGCGGTCATATCCGACGTACACGTTATACCGCCGGACATGTGGGGCGACAACCCTGATTCCGCGTTGGCGATTGCTTCGGATAGAAAAATGTTTGCCGAAAGCGCGGCAATTTTAGACGCCGCTATCGCTGACATTATCGCGCAGGCTCCCGATGTATTGCTGATTCCCGGCGATTTGACCAAGGATGGGGAATACGCTTCTCATGTATACTTGGCAAACAAACTCGCCGAAATAACGGCGGCGCTTCCCGACACAAAGATATATGTCATCAACGGCAACCATGACATCAACAATCCCGACGCCCATGACTATTCCAGCGGCAAAGCGGTTTCGGTACATTCCGCCACCCCGGAGGAGTTCCGTGAAATATACGAAGGGTTCGGTTACGGCGACGCAACGAGCGAATACTATGTGCCGTCTGTCGGCCAAGCCGGTTCCAACTCGTATGTTGCCCGTCCGGCTGACGGATTTACCATAATCGCCATTGACGCGGCAAAATACAGCGCCGACGCGACCAGTTCAGGGCTTGACCGTCAGGAAACCGGCGGCAACGTCAGCGACGAGCTTCTCGCTTGGGTTCTCGAAAAGGCGCAGGAAGCCGAAGAACGCGGAGATACAGTCATAACATTCATGCACCACGGCTTAGTACCGCATTTCTCGCTTGAACCCGTACTCCTTGCGGATTTTTTAGCGGACAACTATATCGAAGCCGCCGAAGCCTTTGCCGACGCGGGAATCCGCTATGTATTCACCGGCCATATGCACGCGCAGAACATCGCCCCTGTGACAAGCGCGGCAGGCAATACGCTTTACGATATTGAAACCGGCTCGCTTGTTACATATCCCTGTCCTATCCGCTACGCAGGGTTCACTAACAAAACATACCCCAACCTCGAAAGGGAAGTGACAGTCGATATAAGCACGACGCTGATAACAGAAATCGACTTTACAGACCCCGCGTCCGGCGAAAAAATCACCGACCTCACGCAATACAGCTATGACAACTGCATAGACGAAGAAACCATCAAAGGCCTTGTTATGGGAGTAATCGCCGGCGGCTTAATAGACGCTGACAGTTTATTCGGTTCTTTGCTGAACGCCGAGTTTACCACCACCGGGGGCGTTACCCATACAGGCTCCCGCGCTATGTTTGAGAGCCTGCTCCCCGCAGAGGACGCGGACGGTAATCCTGTAAGCAACGATTTCGGCGACTTTATGATAGCCATGATGCGCGAAATGCTCCCGGCCACACAGGCGACTGGTATGAGTGTTGGCGATGGTCTTGCGACGGTTTTCTATGAAGCGAACCAGTCGCGTATCAGAATAGCGGCTCTCGGCGGCCTCGGTAATCTGTACATAACCGACGCCAACCTGAGAACCCATATGGTCAACCCGACTTTCACTCAGCTTGACGCGCTTATTGCCAATGAAGCATATACCAACGCTCTGATAGGCCGTGTTTTATCATCGTTCGTTGATATGACCCTGTATACGGACGATGACGGCAACGAATACACTTTCTATGACCTCGGCAAATATGTATATCTCGCTCATACGGGCGGCGACGCGGTTTCACAGCCTTGGGTTGACGCTATCGTCTATGGACTGCTGTACGGTGACATCTCGTCGGAAATAGGCGCTTATCTTACGGACAGTTTCATAAAAGAATTAGGCGACGTTTTCAACGACATCAAGATCAACACAGGAAGTCTTATCACCAACGATTTGTTAGGCGGACTATTCAAGACAACGTTCGTCAACGCGCTGGGCGGCAATCCGGCTCCGTTAGGCGGCATACTGGATATGTTCGGCATTGACTTTATCTCGATGGTCGGCGGCGGCGCGCTCGACGGGATACTTTCTGACGAGATGATAGGCGGGCTTGGCGATATGGTAGCCGGACTTGCCGTATCCTTCGTCGAGGGTTCCGGCAACGAAGTCGGCGATAACAATGTGAGGCTTTACTGGTCGTTTACAGTAGCGAACAGGGACGTTTCCGCTTATGTTACAAGGTTGAACGGCAACAAAAACGACCTTACCATAACAATCGTCGATGAAATGCCGGACGGTAGCGTAAACACCTACACAGCGACTATTAGCATAAACAACAACGCGGCGGACACCTATAAAGTCGGGCCTTATCAGGTATATGTAGATACAAAAGGCAACGACCAGATACGCGCCTGTTACGTAGTGGAGTAAGACGCTTACCTAAAATTACTGAATAAAAACCGGGGATGTCATATGACATTCTCGGTTTTTATCATTTGTTGAAATTTGTCCTGCGGCAATATTCCGGCCATGTTTCTTTTTTATAGCCCCTGCCGTAAATGTATCTATGGCAATATTCTTTCTGCGCCGCATTCGGTAAAATGCCCTGTGCCGCGTTGCGCTCCGCTTGCGCGTATATGCTGACTTTCAACTTTTTCAGCCGTTGCACCCGGTAATCCGCGTTTTCAAGGTCTTTCGTTACGAGCAGATACACGAACAAGCGGGACGGCTTCACGCCGCGTTCCGCAAGCAGGGCGGCGGCGTTTTCGACAGCTTCAATCTGCGCCGTTTGGTCGCAACTGAAACGGATATATTTAATCCATTTCACGCGGGCGATTATGTCTGCAATTTCCGGCGTTACAAGCCTTGCGTCCATGCCTTGATTGAGGTCGAGCCTATAATCCGTACCCGATAGCTCCGCAAGCTGTTCTATGCCGTACTCGCAAGCCAAAATGTTATTATCCATAAGGACGAGCTTTTTTGTATCAGCCCGCACAATGTCCCGCCAGTCGGAATAAGGGTGTATATCGCCCTCCTTTTGCGGTACGACGCACCATCGGCATTTATTCGGACAGCCCCGCGTGATGTAGCCGACAGCGTAATCACATTCGGGGTATATGGAGTAGTCGGGGAAAAGACCGTCAACGTCCGGGGGAAGCTCATCATATAGCCCGTAGCCTGTGCCGCCTTTGATTGTATTTTCCGGCAAATACAAATTTTCCGGCGTAAAATCAAAGACCTTGCTTGAATACACCACGCCGTAAACGGAGTTAAAAGGGGGGTTCCACCATTTAACGGCGTCGCCCCGCGACTTATGGAACGCCGATATTTTCATAAGCGCGAGGTTCGGGAACGATTTATTTTTCATGTGGTCGCGCTCCGCGTCGTGCAGTCCGACAATCATGTACCACCGCCCCCGTACAGCTTGCCGCCTGCCATGTCGTGAGCCACAAGCGCGGTGTAATAGCTGTCAATCGTACTCGGCGCGTTGAACAGGACGGCAAGCAGATATTTTTTGATATTCCGTATGTCCGTCGTGTTCTTTTTCAGACAGTCAAGCACAAATTCAAGGTGTGAGCTATTCAGCTTCATAAACTTTGCCTTGACAAGCTCGGCGGGGTAATCGTCCCCGGCTATGCGGATTGTTTTTCTCGCCGTACAGACTGTTTCAAGCATGAGGTCAATAATCTCGTCAATGCGTTCACGGTCGTATGGGTAACGCTCGGCCATGATGTCGTATTCGAGGTTTTCACGTATGATTTCCCGGTATATCTCAAACGCGCTGTTGCTTTTCGCTTCCGTTCCATTCCTTTCCGGCTCTCCCTCGCGCTCACGCGGGGACGGGAAAGGAATGGAATCGGTATTTGATAAATCCGTAATTGATTTTTTAGTATTTAATACTTCTTTATTTATTTGCGTGGGATTATCCTGTGTAGACGTAACCTGTGTTGGATTTTCCCATATAGGCTCTTTCTGCGTAGGCAAGCCGGATATAGGCGGGGGATTGCCGCCCTCCGGCTCCTGCGGTTGTTCGTGTATGACATACTCCGCGCCGCCGAGCTGTCCGTTTTCTTTCCGCTCCCGCGAACGGGTGATATATCGCTCCCGTTCTAACTCCTGTACTGCCGTCCTTATCGCGTCCACGCTCTCGCGGTTAATGTGGGACAGTCCGGCAAGGGTATAATCCCAATTTTCCGGCAAGCTCAACATCTGCGACAACAAGCCTTTCGCTTTCAGCGACAAGGTCGCGTTTCGCAAATGATGATTTGACATAACCGTGTAATTTTGCGTTTTTTCTATGCGGAATACCGCCATAATTAAGCTCCTTTCGTGTTTCCGGGCAAAAAAATAGGGCGGGGGCTTTTCTCATAGCAAAACCCCCGCCCATGTCCGAAACGGTTTGTATTTTATTGTTCGCGCTCCGGCGCGTCGGTTTCCAGTTCGCCCATGCGGACGCGGGCATGGCGTATGATTTTTACGTCCCCGCGCCCGTCTGCCGTTATGACCTCGTTATATCCCTCGTCGGTGAGGAATTGACGGACGCGCCCGCCCGGTTTATGTCCGGCGTAGTCTTTTACGACGTTCAGTATTACCATGTGCCGCGTGTCCGGCGCGTATCGCTCCGACGCGGTCATGCCGTGGCCGTTTATGCGCGTCCCTCGCCCCGGTTGCCGTAGCTGATTTTTGATACTCAAATTATCGCGCTCCTTTCCGTGATTGATTTATTCATTTTTCCGTGCTATACTCATAAGGGCATAAAAAACGGAACGCCGTTTTACTTGCGTTCCGTTCGTTCGGTTGCTATTCCGTTTGCCCGTCTGCCATAAAGTATTGATTTTACTTGCTTTTTGGTGGTTGTCTTATCGCAGGGGGCTATTATGCGCTCCCTCTTTTCTCAGTATCGAATGCCGGGTGAAGATTTCTCGAATACCGGGTGAAGATTTCTCGAATGCCGGGTGATGAGCATTACCTGTTTGCGTTGTACTCGTTGTACTCGTCGATCGTCATGACGTCCCACGGGACCGCAGGGGCAAACTCGAGAGCGGGATCATAGTACTCGTTGATATTGTCGACGTTGACGCAGTAAGTCGGAGTGTATGAACTCGCCGGCAGATTGTTTGCGTCATAGCCGTCAAGGATCATGTGGATGATTTCGATCACGCCCTCGCCTGTATAGTAAGGAGCGTTTGTGCCGGTTGCTATGACTTTGCCTGCGAGGATGTTCACAAGGTTGTAATCCGCTCCGTCCGCGCCGGTCGCGACCATGATGTCCTTACCCGGGACAAAGCCCCTTTGCTCGATTTCCTGAAGGACGCCCGGGCTGAGCGAGTCCGTATCGGCAAACAGCAGATTCATCTTCGGATAACGCGTGAGCAGCTTCCCGGCCGCGTCCTGCCCTGAGTTGGCGTCCGTCGCGCCTGCCGCCTCATAGCCAAGAAGATTCAGGATGCCGGGAACCTTGCCGGAACCTGACTGCACCGTGCTTGTCCAGACATTATACGCTTCCAGAACGGCGTCCCATCTTGACGCGTAAGGTTTACCGTTCAGTTCAGCCTGCTTGAAGAGATACCCGCTTACAAAACCGCAGGGGCGGCTGTTCGAGTCCGCGTCGTCCGCGCGGCTGAACACGAAACCGACTTCCAGTTCTTTACCGTTATACTCGCTGTATAGCTTTTCGGCAAGGTACACGCCAACGACGAAACCCGACTCAAAGCTGCCTGAGAGCACGGTCGTGACAAGCGGGTACTCGGGTTTAGCGGCTGTCGGGCCAACCACGAAGCAGGGCACGCCTTTTTCAACAGCTTGCTCGTAGTACCTGACGGTCGCGTCGATGTCAACAGCGTTTACAACGAGGAAGTCGATGTCCTGCGTCAGGAAGTTTTCGATTTGAGTCATTTGCAGGTTGACGTCGAAATTCGCAACCTGGATCAGGAACTCATAACCATACTGGTCGCAGCGGGCCTTCGCCGACTTCACCATTTCTGTGAAGAATGAAGAACCTTGCGACGCGCTTGCCCATGCTATGACGATGTGGTCGGAGTTCGTTTTTTTGATGGGCAGCGCTTTGTTGATGCTCGCGCGGCTTTCCTGGAATGCGGGCTGCACGCCGCCGAGCGGACGTTTGTTCTCCATAGCAAGCAATTGCTCAAGCGATGACTTCGCGGGAGCCGACGGCGATGCGTCTGAAGGGCTTGCGCTTGGAGAGGCTGAAGGGCTTGTGGACGGCGTATCTGTTGTCTTTCCGCAGCCGGCTATCAGCGCGGTGATAAACAGTACCGCCAGTAACAGGGACAGGATCTTGCTTCTTTTCATTGTACTTTCCTCCTACATTCATGACCTATGTCTCTATCAGTAAAATGGACGGGTTTGCCCATGTTTACTCTACGCGTGCTTTTTGCTGCTGATGCTCTTGAGCAGCACAGCCAGTATTATGACAACTGCCTTTACGACCATCTGCGGGAAAGACGGGATGTTCATAAGGCTCATGATATTGCCTATAAGCGCGATTACGAAAATGCCGACTACTGTCATTACAACTGTGCCCTCGCCTCCCGAGAGGCTTGCCCCGCCAATGACGACGCCGGCTATCGTGCTCATGTTGTAGTCGACGCGCGCTGTCAGCGCCGAAGCGTTCCCGGAGCGCGATGTGATGATGACTCCGGCTATACCGCATAAAATACCGGAGAGCAGATAGACGAAAAACAGATACCTTCTCGAGTTAATGCCCGCAAGCTTGACAGCAGTCTCGTTCGAGCCGATCGCGTATACCAATCGGCCGAAAGTCGTATATCTCATCACAAAAAAGAATATGATCGCTATTATGAACGCGAACACCACAGCGTAGGGCAAGCCTCCGGGGAGTGTCGCCATGGCGAAACCGACAAGGTCGGAATAACCGCCGCTCGACGCTTCGAGCATTACTGTGTTGCCCTGTGTAATTATATAGGCGACGCCTTCGCCTGCGTACATCATGGCGAGCGTGACGATAAACGCGGGCATCCTCAGCCCTGCTATCAGGAAACCGTTGATCACTCCAAAGACTGCGCCCGCGCCTACTCCGATGCCGATTGCCAGCCATGTGTTGACGCCGCCTCCGCCAAGCCCCCATTTTTTCATGGAGTACGCGATCAGGATGCTGCTGACAGCCGCTACGGAACAGACAGAGAGGTCTATGCCGCCTGTTATTATGACCATCATCATACCCATTCCGATGATAAGGTACGGTACCTGCTGACGCAGTACATTGAACAGGTTGACCGAAGTGAGGAACTTGTCCGATATGATCGTAGACACAACGAACAGCAGCACAAGGATAATGATCGCGTTATAGCGCGTAAGGAATGTGCGGACAGACATCCTCTGTACTGTTATGACGTCGCCTGTATCCGTTACCGGCGCGCCGCCGTTATCAGTCGCCATTTTTCTGACCTTCCCTTCCGGATTCTATGAGTTTGAAATACTACTCAGCCTATGTTTCCGCTTAAACCCCGTCACACGCTTACGCCCATTGTATGCTGTATTATGTTCAGCTCGGAGAATTGATCTTTGTCAAGCTCTGCTACGCTGCGGCCCTCGCGGATAATGACCGCCCGGTCGCACATGCCGATTATTTCCGTCATCTCCGATGAAATCATCACGACGGCGTACTTTTCTGATACAAGCGCGTTGATGATTTTGAAAATCTCGATTTTTGCGCCGACGTCGACGCCGCGCGTAGGTTCGTCCAGGAACAGGACTCTGGTGTTTGCCGCCAGGATTTTCGCTATTGCGACCTTCTGTTGGTTCCCTCCAGAGAGGCTCTCAACATTATTTGCGGGCGCGGCAGTTTTTATCGCGAGCTCGTTAATGTATTTCTCCACAACGGGGAGTTCTCTTTTTCTCCTGATCAGCCCGAACGATGTCAGAAGCCGCATGCATGAAATCGTTATATTCTGGTATATCGGGCGGCGGAGCAGTACGCCCTGATTTTTGCGGTCTTCCGGTAAAAAGCCGATACCGTGCGCGTAGGCGTCGCTTGCGGATTTGATCCGTATTGCGCCGCCGTCTAGAGTTACTTTACCGCCTTCAAGCTTGTCTATTCCGAGGATCGCCCGGATACATTCCGTCCTCCCGGCGCCTACAAGCCCGCTAAGCCCCAGTATTTCGCCCTCGCGGACATAGAAGCTTATATCCTGCACCGCCCTGCCGGCGCGGATATTCTCAGCGCGGAGCACGACCTCGCCGATTTGCGGCTCGCGCGCGGGAAAGAATGTGCTGAGATCGCGGCCGATCATATAAGTCACAAGCTGGTTTTTATCTATATCGGATGTGTTGACCGTCGTTACATTCTTGCCATCCTTTAAAACAGTGATGCGGTCGCTGATACTGAAAACTTCGTCGAGGCGGTGCGATATGTAGATTATCGAGACGCCCTTAGCGCGCAGATCCCTGAGGAGGGTGAACAACTGCTCGACTTCCTTGTTTGTCATAACTGCCGTCGGCTCATCCAGTACAAGAACCGACGCGTTGCGTATAAGCGCTTTACATATCTCCACGACCTGCTGGTACGCAACTGAGAGCTCGCTGACCCTGGCGGAAACGGGGATGTTTCCGAACCCCAGTTCCTCAAGATGCTGCTTCGCTTTTTTGCGCATTTCTTTCCAGTTGACAACTCGTTTTGAGCGAAACTCGTCAAGCAGTATGTTTTCCGCGACTGTCAGGTGTTGTACAAGCGCAAACTCCTGATATATTACGGAGATACCCGCAAGTATTCCCGCTTTCGGATCGGTGAAGCGCACCGCGTTGCCGTCTATTCTTACTTCGCCCTTATCAGCCGTAAGCACTCCCGAGAGGATCCTTATCAGAGTAGACTTGCCGGCGCCATTCTCACCGACGACCGCGTGGATCTCGCCCGGAAGCACGCCAAGACGCACGTCCTGCAGAGCGCTGACGCCTTCAAAATGCTTGTAAATACCGCTCATTTCAACGCGATAGACAGGCTTCGTTTCCGGAGTGTTATCCATGAGATCACCAACTTTTTTTCCAATGCATTCTAATACATTAGTAGTCAACTGTCAAGAAACGAGTTTGCGATCTTACCCGGCATTACTAATAACCGAACAGATATTAGCAATATCAATGTTTTCGTAACCATGCTTATTAACCAAGGTCGATACGCGCAGGACTGCTTGCTTTATGACTTCATCCACTTCATGAAACGCATTTGTGATACTCTTTTCTTCTATCCACTTATCTTTTATCGCATCGCAAGAAATAATTATTAAACCATCGACA
>Ga0082212_10010480_pt1 | contig 11856 bp, 8 predicted proteins | sample TergutNt197P3_FD_71548 | JGI IMG/M metagenome (GOLD analysis project Ga0082212, IMG submission 71548) | Neocapritermes taracua P3 segment gut microbial communities from Petit-Saut dam, French Guiana - Nt197 P3 | ecosystem: Host-associated > Arthropoda: Insects > Digestive system > Gut ... | reverse complement strand
CCGAATCGGGTGAGGAAATACGAGTGCAAACGCGGCTCTTCCCCCGAAATCAAAGTCGATGTGTCGATATTGAAATGTTGTGCCAACTCGAAAAGAAAATTCATTGGGATATCGGATTCTCCCGCCTCATACTGACGGATTTCATTAGGCGTTCTGTTACATTGTTCCGCCATTTCTTCCACCGTAATATCCAAAGAATCACGTAATCCCCTGATACGTTCGGCTATTTGTTTTATCTGTTCTTCCATATTTAGAATGTTGTTGGAGTTTGTTATTATTTTTGCGGCAAAGGTAATATTCTTTTTGGAACCTGCCAAGCAGAAAGAGGACTTGACACCCAAGACGTTACGTATTATATCTATTCTAAAACATTTTTTATGCGCTTAACAATAAATTTATTGTAATAAAATACAATATGTTGCGCCAACAATGCTGGCTTGGTCTTTTAATTGGGATTCCACTATTTTCACTTTTCCCCAAGGCGTCCAAACTAAAGACTTAACTCTCTCCTGAATGTATGGTAAGATGGTAGCAGCGCTATTGGTTACTCCTCCACCCAGTACTATTATTTCAGGATCATATGCATGTATCAGGTTAACAATTCCTGCAGACCATCTATCCATGCAATCGCAGCATATTCTTTTTGCATCTTGGTTATCTCCGTGATACAGATCGAAAAGTTTTTTGAAATCAAACGGAGCGTATTGATGATAAAAATCTTTACTGATTTGTTGGTTTTCCCGTACAATGTCGTTCAGAAAAAAAGAAGAGGACATTGCTTCAACACAACCGATATTACCACAACTGCAACGTCGTCCTTTATAGTCGATGATTAGATGTCCACCCAGACATCCCGCTTGAAAATGGGCACCTGTAAGTATATTTCCTTGTATAATCACACCACAACCAATGCCAGTGCCAATGGTCATCATCACTAAGTTATCACAATCTTTGGCAGCTCCGTATTGCCATTCGCCAACGGCTGCTAAACGTGCATCATTATCCATATAGAACTTTCCTCCGAAACAATCATGCGCCCATGTTTTTAAATCCAAATTTGGAGCATCGTCGAATTTGGCGTTAGTAGATAAGACCAAACTACGCGACGAATCAACTATGCCCGGGAAACTGATTCCCACTCCATCGATGTCAGACCTTGATAGTTGTTGTTCCCGAAGTAATCCTTTGACACATTTTTCAATTTCGGGAAGTTTTCTTTCAAGTCCCTTTTTCGAGTCGGATTCCAATATACAGGATGTAGTTATCTTACCATCTTGCACAATCCCCATCTTGATGATGGTGCCACCCAAATCAATTCCAATGGTATATCGTATCATACAAATTGCGGTTTACCGTTAATTTTTTTTAGTCTTGCAGTAAATCCGTTTTGATTTATCAAATCATAGTTATGACCGGCGTTTGAGGGCCAACAAGCGCCGAAACTGAGTGTTGTTTCCGAAACATTGGCCACACGGTGTGCTATCCGGCCATGGATATAATGCAAACTTCCCGGAAACATTCGTTCGCCCCAAATTTTACCTTGTTCATCCATCAGGATGAGAACGCCTTCTCCATCTATACCCCAGTAAAATTCGGCAGTGTCCATATTTGCATGAAAATGTCCCTTGGTCATAAAGTATTCATCACTAACAAGACCCGGATGTAGTTGGGTGATACCAAAATACAATCCGCCCGGTGTTCCCTCTTTCTCCGGCAGGTAACTACTAACTTTATAAACGATGAGTTTGGCTTGTTGTGGTTTTATACGGTCGCCATGCTCAAAAATAGACAGGATATCGTCCAAAGTTCGTGTACTGTGAATTACTTCATTACCTACTAAATTTTTTCCGAAAAAAATATTTTCGGGCATGATGATTTGATTCATACAATCATAAGTATTAAATATATATATTTTAATTTATCGGCTATAATTTGAATGATTTAATGAGCGTGGTTTCCCTCCTTTTCGCCAGAAATTTTCGATGTCTTCCAGCGGTACGTTTTTGGTTTCGGGCAAATAATAATATCCCCATATCAATGCACACATGGCAATAAGTGCATACAGAAAAAATGCTCCGGCAGGATTTCCTAATTTTTCTCCTTCTACGATAATTTCTGTTCCTTTCACAGTCAATGCATTGACAATTTTAAAGAAAGTGAAGGTAACGATGGCATTGAAAACCCAAACGGACAACGACCCGATAGATGCTCCTAGACCACGTACTTTTTGCGGGAATATTTCCGAAATTATCAGCCAGCCGAGTGGTCCGATGCTGATGGCAAAGAAAGCAATATACAGGAATACCAATAGAATGGAAGTCCATTTTCCAAGATCTCCCAAGTTATGGTGAAAAAGAAAACAAAAACCAAGTGATGCAAGAGATAACGTTATTCCTGTTAGACCGATAAAAAATAATTTTCGTCTGCCTATCCGATCTACAAAATAGACGGAAACGATGGTAGCAAGCAAATTGACAACACCCACTGCGACCGATGCCCAAATAGCGGCAATGTTTCCTTCAAAACCTGCCATCAGAAATATTTTAGGACTATAATAAATCACAGTATTAATACCCACAAATTGTTGGAAAAACATGATGCTAATGGCAATGAACAGAGGAGTTTTCATCCAAGGCTGTAACAGTTCGCGCCAGCCTGTTCTGTCTTTATCTTTTTCAATTTCAGCATTTATTTTCTTCAGTTCCTGTTCGAGCATATCGGCACTTTCAATACGTTCGAGTATAGCACGACTTTCTGCTTCCCGTCCTTTCTGCATCAGCCAGCGCGGTGTTTCCGGAAGAAAAAACATACCCAGCAGGAGTATTGCCGCCGGTATTACACCGACATAAAACATCATCCGCCAACATTCGGGGTACAACTCATTGGCTATTACCAAATCGCTGAGATAGGAAGCAAGTATTCCCACCGTTATCAATAATTGGAACATTGAAACAAGAGCACCGCGTTTCTTTGCCGGCGCTATTTCAGCAATGTAGAGCGGAACGGCAAACGACGATACTCCTATGGCAGTACCCAGTACGAGCCGTGCAATCATAAGGCTTTCCGGGGTTGCTGCCATGCCCGACCATACAGCGCCAACTACAAAAATAACAGCGGAGAACAAAATTACTTTTTTTCTACCCAGCAAATCCGTTAAGCGTCCACCAAGCAAAGCACCTAGAATAGCGCCGACTAATACGGCTGTAGTGATGGTTTCGATTTTATTTTCGTCTATCGAAAAATACTTTTGCAAGAAGGGGATAGCTCCCGAAATAACGCCTGTATCGAACCCGAAAAGAAGTCCTCCCGTAGCTGCAATGACTGCAATAACGATTACAAAATTTTTGTTGTATTTTTTATTATTCATATCATTTTAATTGATTTTATGGTATAAAATTATGCCACACATTTTCCTTGCGTTGCGGATAAGGTACGTATAGGAATGTGTCAGGGTTATGCTCAAAAGTTGTATAAATAGATTGACCCGGAACAATACCTAATTCGGGATGTTGTTTTGGCGATTTACAAATCAGTTCTGAATGGGAATAATGAGGATTAGGTTCCCATTTGAGTTTTCCGTCAGAGCCCAATAAGGGAAACCATGCAATTCCTTTGTGCGTTCTTACCTTATCGTATTCAAAACCGTATTCTCTGTCGCACCAAGCGCCAAAAATCAAAGGGACAGATGGATTGGCGCTAATGGTGGCATGTGTCCATCCCGGAGGGACAATTACTGCTTCGCCTGCTTTGGCGCTCACTGCGAAGCATCTTCCGGGATTATCGCCACCATATTCCTGCATGTAAATTATTCCTTCGCCTTCCCATATTTCGTACACTTCAGGCGTTGAACAACGGCTTAAAGGTGAACGCTTGTGTATATGCCCTTGACTGCGAATAGGTTCTTCACCGAGCCTGCCCGCTGCGTACATAACAACGCCATATAAAAGGTGCATTTCTTCCAATATAGCACGATGGATATTTTTTCCAACATCCATTGCAATGGAATAAACAATAGCCGGACCTTCACATTCGGAATCACGAAGGTTACTCCTGATATCGTCCAAATATCTGTTTTCTACTTCCGGACCAAAGCAATCGTCGCCATAACGAAAACCCATCGGTTGATGGATCGGTATAATGTCAAAACCCGGATTAAAATTCATCTTACATACGCTTTAATTATTGCACACTCTTTCCCTTCCGACTCGCCGAATGGACGTATGGTATATTCTCCAACACAAGCGGGAACAATAAATGTTTCTGCATAATGCACTATAAACGGTTCAAAAGCGTCGAGCGGACTTTCCACAATTACTTCTCTGCCTTCTATCAAGTTCAGGACGTTCACTCCATTGCGAGTATGATGGAAAGTTTTCTTTGTGAACCAAAAACGACGCGTTTCGATAAACTCACGCTCGTGTAGCCCAGTCGATTCTTCCCTCCATCCATCACCGCTTCTAATGGCTTTTATCCGATTCACAAGGTTTTCTTTTACCCAACTTTCCGTACGATCCCATTGTATAGAATTACGTCCATGTTCAATATTGATCGGGCGGGGACGGCCATCTAATCCAAGACGTCCCCAATCCCACAGTTTGAAAGTGAAAATGAATGGGGTAGCGCTGATTTCAAGTACCATGCTGTTCTTTCCTGAACAATGAACCGTACCTGCCGGAATCAGGACATGATCGTGTTTTTTTACCGGATATTTCCCTACATGATCTTCAGCATCGAACGTTCCGTTTTCCAATTCAGTCATCATGACATCAGAGTCTATATTTTCTTTCAATCCCAGATACACAAAAGCATCCGGATCGGCATCCAACAAGTAATAACTTTCATCCTGCGTATAATTCATACCGAATTTTTCCTGTATGTATTCCGTCAAAGGATGTACCTGCAAACTTAGATTTCCACCATCCATTGTATCAAGAAAATCGAAACGTATCGGAAATTCATCCCCAAATCGTCCGTGAACTGCTTCTCCAAGTAATTGGCGCGGTTGATAGAACACCAAGTCAATAGATGGAATCTCGAACAACGCATTACTGAATTTCAACAGTAAACTGTTTTCCTCAGGAACACAATCGAAACACCATGCATAATTAATCGTTTCCCTGTTGAGGTTGCATACTTCTTTCATCCATTGTCCGCCCCAGGGACCCGGATCAAAAAACGGAGTAACGCGAAAAGGCCTGCAAACAGCTTGTTTCAACGTATCTCTTACAGCCTCTCCGGTTGCCATTTTAGGGTTGTTTTGCTGATTGGTGTCCAAAACATAATCCCATTTGTCTATGATCCGTTTCTTGTGGCGGTCTAAGATACGCCAATCTACAAAAAATGCCCTTTTGTACTTCAACGACGCTCTTTCTTCCCTATTTTCTACACCTACATTCCATGCCTCGTTACGGCGATAACGCATTTGGATTTCCCAACGAGCCATATCGGCATATACTAAAAGATTAATCTGAGGAGCTACATAGGCGGCGCCAACTCCATAAATCACCACTATACCTTCACTGATACCGGATAATTCGTCGTGAAGCAGATTCACTTTTTGGGGATCAAAATATGCCTCTATATCATAACGGGTTTTGTAACCGAAAATCTCATCATCTGTAACATCATCTTTGAAAAATACTTCAATTTGTTCGGTAGAGAGCATTACATCAGTAGTGTCTATGAATCTGAAGTGATGCAATCCTTGCCTCAACGATGTCTTCACTTCTTCATCGATAACACCATTATAACAATCTACAACCAAGTATTGAAGACCTGGTCCCAAATCAGACATAAATTGGTTTATTTGCTTGTTGATATTCTCCCATCCACAATAACATGTGTTGTGTTTGGGAACTACCGTTATAGAAGGAAATTTATCGTAATTAGACTTTTTCAATGGATGTTAAACTGTATTACACATTACGGTTGCATATCATAAAAATCATATTTTTCATCTTTGGAATCTCCAATTTTCAGGTATCTCCTGCTAATAAATGGGATATTTTTTCCTTCCGGATAATATTCTGCTATCATTAAGTAGCCACCTTTTTCTTTGGGTAGTTCCGTCATACAAGGTTCGATTCTTTTCGAAAATGCGCTAATTCTTATAGCCAAATCTTGTTGTGTAACAACTTCTCCCTTACTGTTGATGAGTTTCAACACCACTTTTCCGGATGCAAGTGTTGCGTTATCATTTACGCCAACCAGTGTAAACAGCAAATTGCTACCCGGTTTGTGAGGATCATGGTGTTTCATGTAACGTTGGTCGAGTAAATTGATGAACACCGCTTGCGGCGCAAAACAGTGTTTAAACCATTTCAGGGTAGGACCTATCTCCAAATCCTTGATATTGTTAATGAACCAATCACCTGTAAAACCGTAATTATTAGTCAAATGAGTAAATGCCAATATGCCGGCATGCCTTTCTGAACGTAGCCATTCCGTTTCACATTGTAACCAGTAAGCCTGCATTTCCCGCCGCTGTTCGGGAGTGGCGTCCGTACCTAAAAAATAAGTATAATTTTGCACCGTCAGTTTCGATGGACGTCCATCTCTCCACAACCATATCCATCCGTATTCATTGACTAAATGCGGAACGCCCGGTGAATTTCTTGATTCCACCACATTCAAATCTCCCAGATCGTACGGGCGCCTTTCAAACCATTCGTTTATTGTTTCAATTGGAACAGTTGAATTTTGTGACCGATAAGGATGTGGTTCAGTCATTTGGATAGCGCTCATATCTTCGGCAGTCATATAACCGGCATCATAAATGCGCGTAGGATCTAATTTTTTCAATTCAGGAATAAGTGTATTTCCTATAAAGGCATCCCTGTTTTCATTGATGCAGTCCCAAATAACAATGCTGGGGTGGTTTCCGTCGCTCCACACCCAATCGGTATATTCTCTCCGAAGTTGTTCATCCCACCCGTGATTTTGCCAGTAAAGCCATTCGTTTTGCAATACGATACCGTATTCATCACACAAGTCGTACCAAAAATCGGGAACGATACCTACGCATATCCGAAAAGCATTCCAGTCGAGGCTTTTGGGTATGTCTATCAGCATCTTTTTTACCCATTCCCTGTCCCATGCCAAGTTTCCGCAATCAGGGTCTTCAAAGAAACGTTGGAGGGTTACATTGCTCCCTCTTAAATAGTATCTTTGGTTATTCAGGGTAAAATGCTTACCGTTAGCCCCAAAGTCGCGCATTCCAAAATTTACGGTGTATTGGTCAGTTATTTTGCCTCCATCGTATATTTTGACTTCGCCTTCATATAGGAAAGGAGATTCCGGAGACCATGCAATAGGATCTGCAATAGGTATATTTAATTCAAAGAATGTTCTGTTATCCCTCTTCGCGCTTCCTTCTAAGGTTTGAGTTGCCACTGTTTTTCCGCTACTCTTTTCTTTTATGGCAAACTCCATCTTGCAATTGTCCCACATGGGAGCGCCGTATTCCATCTGTGGTGGATAGAGGCTACGGACAAGAATTTTCGCCGTTACCGTTTTCTTTGCCAGCGACGGTAGGAATAATACCCTATCTACCCTGAGCTTACCGGTTGCAGAAATAAAAACATCATCCCATATGCCGGGCAAGTAATGAGATTTTTCTTTATCGGTGCCTCCGGCAGCTTCGCTGGGAAGCCACGCCCTGTCGCCTACTAAAATCAATATTTCATTTTCCTCGCCAAATTTAACTGCGCCGGTGATATCCATATCTATGGGAGTCCAACATTCTATGGAACGTCCTATAAATATTCCATTTACGTACAACATAGTTACGTATTGGCTTTTCTTGATAGTTAGAAACAATTGATTGCCATTCAAGTTTTTATCAATTCTGATTTTCTTCTTATACCAATTATACATCGGCGTGTAATCCATGTCTTCAATAAAATTGTGATTCTCTTGAATTACAGCGCCTTGTTCTCCATTTTGAAAGAACTTATTGTATTCTGCGACACGTGGTACAGCTAAGTGAATGAGTCCGGGTACCGGAATTTTCCGGGTAAATCGTGTAGGAGGGAACGCTGTTCTTGTTTGGTCAAATTCCCATTCCCCATTCAGAGAAATAACAGTTCTGCCTTCTTGCGCAAAAATAAGGGATGAACAAAAACAAAAAGCGAACAATATCAGTATTTTTTTCATTTGATTAATTATTTTTTAGACTATATACAATTTATTATTATTTACTTAAAATGATTTTCTGTCGATTCGCTATCTTTTCAAATATTTTGACGCTACAAATGTAAATATTTATTTTTTTAATATACAAGTTTGTACTATTAGATTTATAAGGAAAATAACGTAAATCATAATAGTTCAGTAAAATAAATATGCTTTGTTAATAATTTTCAATTCATTAAAAAAACCTTAAACCCTTGAAAATCCTTTCCCAATACGATGCTTTGTTTTTGACCTTTCATAAATTCCCGCAATCTTTCGGGAATTTCGATGCTGTCCCGAATGATATTTTCGATAGTGTCTTTGAATTTAGCAGGATGAGCCGTTTCCAAAAATACGCCGGTTTCGTCCGGTTGAAGATTTTCCGACAGTGCGCGGTAGCCGCAGGCTCCGTGCGGGTCGAGCAGATAACCGGTTTCTTCGTAACAGGCTTTTACGGTTTGGCGAATCCTGTCGTCCGGACAGCAATAACCGGAAATCATTTGTGTGATAGCGGGGTGATTGTGGTCGTATAAATCAAGGATTCGGACAAAATTACTCGGATCTCCCACGTCCATAGCGTTGGCTAATGTCTGAACAGACGGTTGAGGGTTGTATTTTCCTGTGAGCAGGTATTGCAGAAAGATGTCGTTGGTGTTGTTTGCTGCAATAAACCGTTTCACCGGCAATCCCATTTTGTGGGCGATTAATCCTGCCGTAAGGTTGCCGAAATTTCCACTGGGAACGCAGATGACGATATTTTCTTTTATGCCTTTTCTGCGTAATTGGGCATAAGCATTGAAATAGTAAAACGCTTGCGGCAGGAAACGGGCTACGTTGATGGAATTTGCTGAAGTCAGTCGCAATTTTTCATTTAGTTCCTTGTCTAAAAATGCGTTTTTCACCAAAGCTTGACAATCGTCGAATGTGCCTTCAATTTCAAGAGCAGTAATGTTTTGTCCCAAAGTAGTAAATTGACATTCTTGAATATCGCTCACTTTCCCTTTGGGATACAACACATAGACATGAATGCCGTCCACGCCGAGAAATCCATTGGCAACAGCGCTTCCCGTATCTCCAGATGTGGCAACCAAAACATTGATATCTTTTATTCCCTGTTTTTTAATGAAATGACCAAGCAGACGCGCCATAAACCTTGCTCCTACATCTTTGAAAGCGAGTGTTGGCCCGTGAAACAGTTCCAAACTGTAGATTGAGTCGCTGACAGGAACGACGGGCGTTTCAAAAGCAAGCGTATCATCGACAATCGTTTTCAACGCTTCGTCTTCTATGTCTTCGTTAAAAAATGCCAAAGCCACCGTCAACGCCATTTCTCTGAAAGTCATTTCCGAAATGTTTTCAAAAAAGTAGTTGGGCAGGAGGCTTATTTTTTCCGGCATATAAAGCCCTTTATCTGAGGCTAATCCTTTTAATACGGCTTGCTCCAAACTTACCGTTGATGCTTGTTTATTGGTGCTGTAGTACTTCATTCAAAAAATGCTTTAATAAATTCATTTCCTTTTAATAAACCGTAATTCCCTTTTTCGACGCTGAATTCATTGTATTCCGCAACTTCGTCGGGTGCTTTTTCGGGCTTACAAATTACAAAAGGCACAGGAGAATTGCTATGCGTCTTGATTCGGCATGGGGTAGGGTGGTCGGGCAGTAGGGCAATCGTAACAGGCTCGTCCCATTTACCCGTTTCTTCGATGAGCGTTTTCAGAATGCGGCTGTCTAAGTATTCGATGGTTTTCACTTTTAGGGCTGCATTGCCTTCATGTCCGGCTTCGTCGCTGGCTTCGATGTGGAGATATACAAAATCATTTTCTTTCAATGCTTTAAGAGCCGCTTGTGCTTTGCCTTCGTAATTGGTATCGTACAGTCCGGTTGCTCCATCCACTTTGATACTTTCCAAACCGGCATAAATCCCGATGCCTTTAACCAAATCAACGGCGGAAATAACCGCTCCTGTCCGAATCGGATAATCTTCAGAAAGTTTTTTCATCTGTGGTTTATACCCCGGCGACCAGGGCCAAATGCTATTGGCAGGATCTTTTCCCTCCTTTTTTCTTTTTAGATTCACAGGATGATTTTCCAACAACGCTTGTGATTGTATGATTAAATCGTTCAGTAAACCGGCTGTAGCCTGAGAATTTGTTGATAAAGGTTGAATCAATACTTGACGAAAATCTGTTCCCTGAACATCGTGAGGCGGAGTGCAATCCAATTGTTTATCCCCGCCTTTCAGTTTTAATAAATGACGGTACGAAACGCCCGCGAAAAATTGAATCTGTTCTGTTCCCAATTTTTCATTCAGATAACGGATTAAAATTTCCGCTTCTTCGTTGGATATATGACCTGCCGAATGGTTTTTGATTTTCCCGTTTTCAACACAAATCAAATTGCATCGCATCGCCATTTCTCCGGATGCGATGTCTATTCCCATACTTGCCGCTTCCAATGTGCCTCGTCCCTCCAAAACACTGAACGGATCGTATCCCAACACCGAGAGATTTGCCACTTCGCTTCCGGGCGACATTCCGTTCGGAATAGTAGCCAGCAAACCGGAGTTCCCTCTTTTTGCCAATAAATCCATGTAGGGTGTCCGGGCGAATTGCAAAGGCGTTCGATTGCCCAACGACTCGATGGATTCATCAGCCATTCCGTCGCCAAGCACGATGATATATTTCACTTATTTAATCTTTTGTCTGTTCTATCCGTAACGTTATCGTGGGTTGATCGCAGACTTCAGTCGGACCAAAGTATTGGATAGGACCCGGATAAACATAATCGGTATTGATAGCCCAAGCGTCGCGATGAGCGGCAAACGTTTTAAACGGTCCTCCGTCCAATTTTACCAAGGCTTTTTGTATCACCGGTTTCATTTCGCCGTGCCTGCGTTCCATATTCATCATCATAGTGATGGGTACTCCTCCGGCAATCCATTCCGAAGCGGGAGCCGTAGTGTTTCTGACAGACGACATATAACCGGTTTTACCAAAACCAATCAAGCCGGCTGCCGTATATCCCAATGAATAGCAATAATCGGCATCGTAATTCGAGGGAGCGGCACAACGTCCTTCGTAGCCGAAGAAATGAACCTGTGAAGCAAATTTTCCTTTGTACGTTCCTTCTTTTGCCATTTCTGCCAAACGGTTGCCAACCATTTCAGCCAATAATTTTTCGGTTTCTATCAAAGACACCTGAACGTTTCCATGTGGGTCGCGGTCTAATGTTAATTGACGAGCGACATTTTCAGGAAGGCTGGCGAAAATTTTGGAATTTTCGGGACTTAATTTGTCGATGATATAAGCCAACTGATGAGAGCGTTTGATTCTCCGAAATTCTTCTTCATGATGAGCCAAATAGTCGCTCAGTTCGTGAATCAGTTTTTTCATTGCCGGAATAAATTCAATCAGTCCTTCGGGAATAAGAACGGTTCCGAAATTGTTTCCATTTTCCGCCCGTTTGGCAACAATGTCGGCAATATACTGAATAATATCGTCGAGCGATTGATTTTTTGCTTCTATTTCTTCCGAGATAAGGCAAATATTGGGTTGTACCTGTAAAGCACATTCCAAAGCGATATGTGAAGCCGAACGTCCCATTAATTTGATGAAATGCCAGTATTTACGGGCTGAATTGCAGTCGCGTTGGATATTTCCGATGACTTCCGAGTAAACTTTA
>Ga0082212_10010479_pt1 | contig 11857 bp, 10 predicted proteins | sample TergutNt197P3_FD_71548 | JGI IMG/M metagenome (GOLD analysis project Ga0082212, IMG submission 71548) | Neocapritermes taracua P3 segment gut microbial communities from Petit-Saut dam, French Guiana - Nt197 P3 | ecosystem: Host-associated > Arthropoda: Insects > Digestive system > Gut ... | reverse complement strand
GGACTGATTCAAGCGATGCGGATTTTGAAGAAAGTGCCAGGGATCGGCAGAGTGGAGTTTACAAAGAAAGATATTGTACGCCATAAACTCGTGCAGCGCATAGTTGAGGCATACGAGATGAATGGAAAATTGACAATGGACAGTTGACAATGATTGCATTTTTAAGATTAAAAACTATAATACAAGAATTTATAAAATTATGAAAAATGAAAAAAGCGTTAACAAAGACGGAATTTAATTTTCCGGGACAGATAAGCGTATATCACGGAAAGGTGCGTGACGTATATAATATAAACAATGAAGTGTTGGTCATGGTAGCGACAGACCGTATCTCCGCATTTGATGTGGTACTGCCCGAAGGAATCCCCTACAAGGGGCAGATGTTAAATCAGATAGCTGCCAAATTTTTGGATGCAACAGCAGGTATTTGTCCGAACTGGAAATTGGCGATGCCCGACCCGATGGTAACGGTTGGCGTTCAGTGTACAGGCTTTCCTGTCGAAATGATTGTGAGAGGTTACCTTTGCGGAAGCGCATGGAGGGCTTACAAGAGTGGAGTACGTGAAATATGCGGCGTGAAAATTCCGGACGGAATGAGAGAAAATCAAAAATTTCCCGAACCGATTATTACCCCAACCACCAAAGCGGCGCATGGATTGCACGATGAAGATATTTCGAAAGAAGACATTTTGAAGCAAGGTTTGGTATCGGAAGCCGACTATGCCTTACTCGAAAATTATACGACTAAATTGTTTCAAAGAGGAACGGAAATTGCAGCTGAAAGAGGATTGATCCTTGTCGATACAAAATATGAATTTGGACAACGCAACGGTACAATATACCTTATTGACGAGATTCATACGCCCGATTCGTCACGTTATTTTTATAACGAAGGCTATGAAGAACGATTCGCCAAAGGGGAACCTCAAAAACAACTTTCCAAAGAATTTGTGCGTGAATGGTTGATGAACAACGGCTTTCAGGGGAAAACAGGACAAATGGTACCTGAAATGACCCCCGCAATTGTGGAAAGCATCAGTAACAGATATATCGAACTTTTCGAACAGATTACAGGCGAACCGTTTATCCGCGAAGATGCTGTTGATTTGCTTTCACGCATTGAGAAAAATATATTGACGTACATTAATGTGTAATTACGATTTTAGATTTACGATTTTAGATTTTAATAATATCAAGTAGTGATAATAGATGAAGAAATACGGTTTAATTGGTTATCCATTAGAACATTCTTTTTCGAAAGATTTTTTTAACCAAAAATTCAAGTCCGAGCATATTGACGCCGAATATGTGAATTTTCAGATTGAAAATGTGACGGAATTTAAAAATATACTGAAAGACAATCCCTCACTGTGTGGTTTGAATGTTACCCTTCCCTACAAAACCCAGGTGATGCCCTTGCTCGACGAAATAGAACAGGACGCCCGTCTGATTGGGGCTGTCAATGTAATCAAATTTATCAGAGGGCGTTTCAAGAAGTTGAAATTAAAGGGATTCAATTCGGATATTACCGGTTTTAAGGAATCCATAGAGCCGTTGCTCAATAAAGAAGTTCATCATCATGCGTTGATACTGGGGACAGGAGGCGCTTCGAAAGCAGTGTATCACGGATTGAAACAGTTGGGTATCAAAGTACAGTTTGTATCGCGTGTTCCTGAAACAGACTGCATTACTTACGATGAAATTACCCCTGAAATGATAGATGAATACACCGTCATTGTCAATGCCACTCCTTTGGGAATGTATCCGCATGTAGAAGAATGTCCCAATATTCCATACGAATCGCTGACTTCCAAACATTTACTTTATGACCTGCTCTATAATCCCGACGAAACGCTATTTATGCGGAAAGGAAAAGCGCAGGGTGCCATCGTAAAGAACGGATTGGAAATGTTGTTGTTACAGGCATTTGTTTCATGGGAAATTTGGAATATGTAAGGACTCCTAATGTAAAATCTTATACAATAACTCTTTCATTATCTCTCCGCCGGTAAGTGAAGAAGTGGCGTCTATGCCTTTTGAACGGGCGTCTGCCAATCGTATATGATGGATTGCATCAAATGCTTTCATTGCGGAAAAGTTACGGAGGCCTGCCTGATATTCTTTTGCCTGAATAGGATACCGAAAACCCAGCGCATTCATAATGCCGGTTTCCGACTTGTCCTTTGCATAGTGGCAAATCAGCAAATTTGAAAAATAATCAAACAGTGTCGGCAAGATAGATTGAATAGGATGATTTTTGGGGTTTCGTTCAAAATATTGAACAATTCGGGTTGCTTTCAGCATATCTTTAGCAGCAATTGCGCTTTTAAGTTCAAAATTATTATAATCCTTGCTGATTCCCACATTTCGTTCGATCAGTTCCGGGGTAATTCTTTTTACAGGCTGATCGGCAAGCAAAACAAGTAGTTTATCTAATTCCTTGTTCAGTAAATCCAGATCATTTCCCAAAAAGTCAGCCAGCATTTGAATGGATTTTCTGTCGGCCTCTATCGAACGTTGATGTAAAGTCTGCGCAATAAATTCCGGCAATTTATAATCCTTGATTTTCTTCGATTCAAACAAAATGCCATTATTTTCGATAGCAGCTGCCAATGATTTCCTGCGGTCAAGTGTTTTATATTTGTAATTAATCACTAAAATGGTCGATTGCAACGGATTCTTCACATAATTGGTAAGCAATTCCCATTTATTGTCGGCCGAACGTTCGTCTATTATTTGCGCTTCGCGAAAAATAACTAATTGATATTCAGACATCATTGGAAATCTTCTGGCCGCATTCAACACTTTGACGATTGTCGAATCCGCACCGTAAAGCACAATCCTGTTAAAATCAATTTCGTCTTCCTTTAAGACGCTTTTCAGGAGTAAATCGGTTATCCGGTCAATAAAATAAGGTTCTTCGCCCATCAAAAAATAAACTGGATGAAAATTGCGGTTCTTTATATCGCGACAGATTTCTTCGTATGTATATTCTTTTTTTGCCATATCTTTATCAATTATGAATAACTGAATAATTGAATAACTGATTTTTCCACCTCTCTTAATTCGTAATTTTTAATTCGTAATTGATAATTAGTTACCAGCTAAACCGCAAATGTCGAACCGTTTGTTTTTTGTCAATAAGCTGTTTAAGCGCTTCGATTCCCAGCTCAACGTGCTCATTGACAAAATTTTGTGTAACAAAACGATCACTCTCTTCCGTTTTGACTCCTTTTACTTCCATCGGTTTATCGGAAATCATCAATAAAGCGCCTGTCGGTATTTTGTTGGCAAAACCGGCAGTAAACAAAGTAGCTGTTTCCATATCAATGCCTGTTGCATGGGTTGATTTCAGATAATCCTTAAAGTTGCTGTCGTATTCCCATACCCGGCGATTGGTAGTATAAACCGTTCCTGTCCAGTAGTCTTTCCCTCTGTCGCGAATGGCTGACGATATGGCGCGTAGCATGGAAAAAGCCGGTAAAGAAGGTACCTCAGCCGGCAAATAATCGTTTGACGTTCCTTCGCCCCGTATAGCAGCTATTGGTAACAGGTAATCGCCTGTATTATTGGTTTTTTTCAGGCCTCCGCATTTACCCAGAAACAACACTGACTTGGGCGCAATTGCCGACAGCAAATCCATAATGGTTGCTGCATTGGCGCTTCCCATACCGAAGTTAATGATAGTTATTTTTTCGTACGAAGCATTGGGCATCGAACTTTGTAACCCAATAACAGGTACGCCAAAATACTCGGCAAACAATTCCACATATTTTGTAAAATTGGTCAAGAGGATATATTCGGCAAAATCTTCCAACTTCCTTTCCGTATAGCGTGGCAACCAATTTTCAACAATTTCTTGCTTTGTCTTCATAAAATTTCTATCTTTGATGGCTTAATTCAACAAGCAAATATAGGCAATGCAAACGTTAAATCTGCCAAATTATCCAAAAAAAATTTTCCAAATAAAAGGGAAGTCCTTTATTTTTGATATTGTCAGAAGAAAAAATGTAGCATTAACTCCGGAAGAATGGGTGCGTCAACATTTTGTAAATTATCTGATTACAAAAAAAAAATATCCGAAGGAACGGATTGCGAACGAAGTGGCCGTTTCGTTGAACGGTATGTCGCGGCGATGCGATACGGTCGTATATAATGCGTATTTGGAACCTGTTGTTATTGTCGAATACAAAGCGCCCACTGTACCGATTACGCAAGATGTTTTTGAACAGATCACATGCTATAATATCTGTCTGAAAGTCAGAATCCTGATGGTTACAAACGGTTTGGAACATTATTGTTGCAGGTTGGATTATGAGGATATGGCGTATTCGTATTTAGAAGAGATACCAACCTATGAGGAGGTTAGTCATTAGAATTTAGCGTAGGGGCGAAAAAAATCAATTTTTAATTTCCGATATATTGAAATTTTCCCGTACATTTGTCAGGTTGAATGGCATAAAAATTACAAACAATATATAAAATCATACTTATGAATAGAAGAAATTTTTTGCAAAAAACTACTGTTTCGGCAGCAAGTTTGGGGTTGGCGCCATTGGTAGGACGCTCGTACAGTTCGATTTTCGGACAAACTGCGCAAAGTAATAAGGTAAAGGTTGCATTGATAGGATGTCGCAGTCAGGGATATGCCAATCTGAATACCTTTTTGGATTATCCCGAAGTAGAATGTGTAGCCCTTTGTGATGTGGACGACGAGTGGTTGAACAAACGCGCCGACGATGTGCTGAAAAAAACAGGTAAAAAAGTACCCAATCTCTACAAGGACTGGCGTCGGGTAATTGACAACAAGGATGTGGACGCCGTTATTGTCGGTACGCCCGACCACTGGCATTGTTTACCTACAATTTGGGCAGCCCAGGCAGGCAAAGATGTGTTTGTCGAAAAACCGCTTTCCAACACAATCGAAGAATGTCTGCTTATGGTACAGGCAACCCGTAAATACAATCGTGTGGTAACGGTTGGTCAATGGCAGCGTAGCGACCCTCACTGGGACGATGCGGCTAACTACATGAAAGCAGGCAATATCGGACGTATCCGTACCGTGAAAGTATGGGCGTATCAGGACAGCAAACCCACCCTGCCCAAGAAACCGGACAGCAATCCGCCAGCCGGTGTGGATTATGACATGTGGTTAGGTCCGGCAACAAAACGGCCATTCAACGAATATCGTTTTCACTACAATTTCCGTTTCTTCTGGGATTATGCAGGAGGATTAATGGCCGACTGGGGGGTGCACTTGTTGGATTACGCACTTGAAGGCATGGGCGTCGGACTGCCGGAGAAAATTTTTAGCGGAGGAGGCAAGTTCGCCTATCCCGATGATGCGATGGAAACGCCTGATACATTAATGGTTACTTATGCCTATAAAGATTTTAACATTATATGGGATCATGCTTGCGGAGTCAATCACGGACTATATGACAAAAAAGAAGGGCTTGCGTTTTTTGGCGAAAACGGCACCTTGATTCTGACGCGTGCCGGTTGGGAAGTCATTCCTGTGGTTGTCAACAATGTACCCCGTATGGAAGCCGTGCCGTTCAAAAGGTGCGAAACGAGAGGTTTGAATCTTCATGTCGGAAACTTCCTGAGTTGCATGAAAAGCCGTCAGCTGCCTGCCTGTGATATCGAAATCGGTGCACGCATAGCCATCATGGCGCAATTGGGAAATATTTCCAGCCGCCTGCAACGCGAAATCCGCTGGGACAATCGAAGCAACCAATTCATCAACGACAACGAAGCCAATGCGTTGGCAAAAGCTTATTACCGTGCACCTTGGGAGTTGCCGAAGTTATAAGCATATTTAATGTGTAGGGGCGTGCCCCTACACATTAAATATTTCAGAGCACCCCTTTTGTGCTCGGCAATTCGTAATTATATATATCCCGCCTGACAGCCATTTTGATTGCCCTGGCGAATGCTTTGAATATGCCTTCGGCTTTGTGGTGTTCATTTTCGCCTTCGGCTTTGATATTCAGGTTCATTTTCGCTGCATCGCTCAATGATTTGAAGAAATGCAGGAACATTTCTGTTGGCATCTCTCCTACTCTTTTGCGCTCAAACGTTGCGTCAAAGACCAACCATGCGCGGCCTCCGAAATCGAGCGCCACACTGCACAGGCAATCATCCATCGGCAAACAGAATCCGTAACGTTCTATCCCTCGCTTGCTACCTAACGCTTTCCATAACGCTTCACCCAACGCAATTGCCGTATCTTCGATCGTATGGTGTTCGTCTATATGTAAATCGCCTTTGACGCTGACTGTCAAATCCATGCCTGAATGACGCCCGATCTGGTCGAGCAGATGATCAAAGAAACCGATACCGGTTAATATATCGGTCTTTCCTGTTCCGTCTAAATCAAGTCGGATAAAAATGTCGGTTTCATTGGTAGTTCGCGTTACAACCGCTTTGCGCTCTTCGATTAATAAACTTTCGGCCGGTTCGGTATCAGTCGGCAAACCTGTCAATGCTTTCAATGCTTTCAGAAGTTCTGCATTTTCTGCCTGCGTACCAATCGTGATACGCAAACAACCCAAACAAAGCGAAACCGTATTACGGTTGCGTACAATGATTCCCCGGTCAACCAATCGGCTATACAACAAATTAGCATCCTGAACATTGACTAACAGGAAGTTGGCATCAGAAGGATACACTTTTTCCACCCAAGAAAAAGTAGCCAACTGTTTGGCCAATTCATTCCGCTGACTTATCAACATCTCCACCCATTCATTTTTTTGCATTTCATAATCAAGACGGGAACGCACAAATTGCTGTGTAAGCATATTGATATTGTAGGGATATTTTATCTTGTTGAAAAACCCGATAATCTCTTCGGACGCAAACGCCATCCCGCAACGCACCGAAGCTAAACCCCACGCCTTTGAAAATGTCTGTAAAACAATTAGATGCGGGTAACGATCTAAATCCGCAAGCCACGAAATCTCAGACGAAAAATCTATATATGCCTCGTCAACAACCACAATCCCTTGAAAACCGTTTAAAACCTTTGTGACTTCGGCACGATTCAGCAGATTGCCGGTCGGATTATTCGGTGAACAGAGGAATATGATTTTTGTATGTTCATCTGTAGCAGCCAACAGGCGCTCGGCATCCAATGTAAAATCGGGATTCAAAAGTACTTTCCTGTATTCCACATTATTGACGTCGGCACAGACCTGATACATCCCGTAAGTCGGATCGATTGCGACGATATTGTCGCGTTGCGGCTCACAGAAGATACGGATTGTCAGGTCTATCGGTTCGTCGCTACCTACTCCCAACATAATTTGCGAAGGCCGCAGATTTTTCATCCGGGCTATCTTTTCCTTTAAAGACAACTGTAGAGGGTCGGGATAGCGGTTATAGGGTGCATTCATCGGATTTTCGTTCGCATCCAAATAAACAGATGCCTCTCCATTAAACTCATTTCGCGCACACGAATAAGGCTTCATCCGTCGTATATTCTCTCGCACAAGATTTGTAATATCCATTTCTTTTTAGTTTTCAGTTATTCGTAAATCCAAAATCTAATCATTCTTAGTCTTAACTCCCCTATTTCCCCGACTTCCCCGGTTTCCTCTATTTCCCCGATTTGACCCTGACCGTTACTGCATTTTTATGTGCATCCAATTGTTCGTTTTCGGCCATGATTTCGATTGTCGGGCCTAAGGCGCGAAGTCCCTCGCGGGTAATTTCCTGATAGGTAATTTTTTTGACAAAACTGTCTAAGTTCACGCCGCTGTACATCTTGGCATAGCCTTTGGTAGGCAATGTATGATTGGTGCCCGAAGCATAATCGCCGGCGCTTTCAGGCGTATATGCGCCCAGAAATACACTGCCGGCATTCCGAATTTCATCTTTTATCGTCCGATAATCGGCCATTTGTAATATTAAATGTTCGGGTGCGTACCTATTCGTAAAGCGGACGATTTCATCTTCATCCTTTAAAATAATTATCCGACTGTGTTCCAATGATTTTTCTATCAATTCTTTGCGTGGCAATCTGTCTAACTGCCGATCAATTTCGGATACCACATCCTCAGCCAATTTTTCGGATGTGGTCAACAAGATCGACTGGCTGTCAGCGCCATGCTCTGCTTGCGACAAAAAATCGGATGCAATAAATACGGGATTAGCCCATTCGTCTGCGATAATCTCCACTTCCGAAGGGCCTGCCGGCATATCTATAGCCACATCTTTCAGACTTACAAGTTGCTTAGCAGCAGTTACATATTGATTGCCCGGCCCGAATATTTTATATACTTTGGGCATACTTTCCGTACCGTAGCTCATGGCTGCGATAGCTTGAATGCCGCCCACTTTAAAAATCTTACTCACACCTGCAATTTTTGCCGAATACAAAATGGCAGGATGAATTTTCCCTTCCCGATTGGGAGGCGTACACAGCATGATTTCCTTGCAACCTGCAATGCGAGCCGGAACGGCCAGCATCAGTACAGTCGAAAACAACGGCGCCGTCCCGCCCGGAATGTACAAACCTACTTTTTCGATGGGTACAGCTTTTTGCCAACAGGTTACGCCGGGCATCGTTTCGACTTTCAGTTCAGTAAATGCTTGCGCGGCATGGAATTTTTCAATATTGGATTGTGCTATTCGGATAGCCCGTTTCAAGTTTTCCGGCAAAGATAATTCCGCATCCTGTATTTCATCCCGACTAACAGCAAAATCCGCTATATCAACCTTGTCATAAAGGTTTCCATAATACCTCACAGCCGCGTCTCCCTCACAACGAACCTTGTCCAACACTGTCTGAACGGCAGCAAACAATGCAGTCACATCCATTTCCGGCCGCTCCTGTAAAGCCGGCCATTCAGATTCGGAAGGATGAATAAATCGTCTCAACTGACAATAAATGTTGATTATGAATTGCTAAAAACTAAAAACTGAGAACTAAAAACTCACTTGACCGTCGTTTCCAGCGGATTCAAGCTTTCTTTGAAAAATTCATTTTGCAGGCGAATGGTCATATTGTCGGCTTTAATGGCCTTGATAACATCGGCCAATTGTGCCACACGTTGCCCCAAACTAACTTCGCCAAGCGCTGCATTGGCATCTTTGGCATCGCCGGCATAATGGTTGGGGTATTTGGCATACCACCAAATTCCGGTATAAGCATTATCTATTTGCAACCGGTTCATATCGGCGCCCGATTGGCTTGACGCCGTTGGTTTGACAAGGTCAGGCCTGATAGCCAATACTGTACTCGATTCTACCTCGTCAGCATGACCGCCTACAGTTGTCTTTCGCATACTTGCAATCTTGGCTCTCGTTTCGGCATCTACAGATGGTTGGAACAGAAAGACAGCATAGTCTTTCGGCTTGGCTAATTGCATCTGACAAAAATATTGCAAAAAATTCCCGTTTCCGCCATGACCATTCAACAAAATGATTTTTTTGATGCCATTTCGGGATATTTCCTCACAAGTCTCTTCAAGAAATTTGAATAACAGTTCGTTGCTGTAAGCAATGGTGCCCGGTTGCTGTTTCGCTTCGTATATTTGTCCGAAAATATGATACGGATAAACGATACAATATTCTTTTTCTGCTGCACGGCGGGCGATTTCGCGGGAGGTCAAAACATCTGTGCCCAATGGTAAATGCGGGCCGTGTTTTTCGATTACCCCCATAGGTATGATGCAAACGCCTTCGGATTGTTTGACGGCTTGCACAAAATCGGGTGATGTGAGCTCTTCCCAAGCAGAGGGAAGTTTTTGGCTGTAGGTTGATAAAGCAACAAACATAAACGACAAAATAAATAACTGTTTCATATATGTAAATTTTAAATAGTTTCTAAGAAAGTGTTTAAAATTTATTAAGGAGGTAATTGGGTTATTGAACAATAACCTTTCGACTCCAACCTGTCGAACTGTGCGCAATCAGCACGCCTTTCGGAAAATTTGACGCATCAATTTGGACGGTATAATCGTTTTTACGAATGGTTGCAATTTGTTGTCCGGTGAGGGTAAATATTTGTATCTGTTCGTTGATTGTCCGGTTATCTATGTGAAGCACATTGCCCGAAACAGTCACGATATGATCCGAAGCGATTATTTCGTTTGATACAATATGGGATTTAATGATTTCTTCCAACGTTTCAACATCTACCATATCACCCCACACTACATCAAGTATATGATTCGGATCTTCGGGATTAATAATAGTAATGTATGGAAGCGTATGAAGATTTGGCGCTTCTGCTAATGTATTGATATGTATTTCCGAAACATCGGCGCTATACCATAAAACATAATTGTCATCCATTAACTCTTTCAGCGGCTCCTCAGTAAGTTGTTTCATTACTTTTTGGCTGCTGGGAGATGTACCTTTTCCGATCATACAAAAAATATTTTTGTGCTGCTCTTTTGCTGAACTAAAAACTATGTCTTTATCTTTGTACCATGTCAAGGCGCTACCGGTTAATAAATCGACAGTGATCAATTCCTGTAACATTGTAATTCCGGAGGAGCCGATAGATACAGGCAAATCACTTCCTGCCAGATATTTATCATAACTATCAGGGAAGTCCGGATTAATTACAAAAAGAAAGGGAAGCGTTGCCTTTTTATCTAAAAGCTCATATATAAATCTTTTGATGGTATCATCCGGAATACTTGAAATGTCAGCATTCAAGAGTTTGTAAGCCCATGGAATGTAATTATCATCAATCATAACGCTAAGCCGGTTTTCAGGATTAGCAAAAACCGAAGATACTCTTTCACAACTTGGACAGCCTTGTAATCCTATATATAAAAAGACATATCTGTCCTGTTCTTTTGCCAATTTGAAAACATTGTCCTTGTCATTATTCCAATGGTCAAATACCCATTCCGAATTATTTTGCGCTTCGCAAAAAAAAACGATCACAAACAATACTAAAAAAGAGAGTATGATAACCGTAAAGTTTTTAAAACGTTTCATAATTAATATTTTAAAACAGCATCTTACTATTTAATTATTTTTTTGCCCCATCCGGTCGAGCTGCTAATGACAAGTATACCTTTGGGGAAACGAGATACGTCAAAGGTGGCTGTAAAGGTGTTCTTGCTGATGATAGCAACACTTTGGCCTGTCAATGAATAGACATTAATCTGTTCGTTACTTGTTTGGTTTGATATATACAGGACATCGCCAAAAATGTATACTTGATTATCCGTATAGATTTTTTCGTTCGACACCATATACTTTTTCAGTATTTCTTCAAGCGTTTTTACATCCTGCTCACCCCATAACTCTTCAAGCAAGTCATCGGGAAATTTGGGATCAATAATGGAAATATAAGGAAGTGGATTAGTATTGCTATTTTCATCCTTCGTTTCAAGCGTTGAAGTTAATGAAATATCACAACCACAATCGCTATCATCAACATACCATAAGATGTAGTTTTCTTCTAAGATCTGTTTGAGTGGATTTTCTACAAGTAGATTAATTACTTGTTGACTGTTAGGGGAAGTACCGCTTCCCTGAAATTTGAAAATGTATTTGCTTTGCGCTTGAGCTAATTCCAACACTTTGTTTTTATTTGCATACCAATCTAAATCATTACTTTCCAATAAGTCTACAGCGAGAAATTTTCTCATTGTTTCTTCATTCGGTCTATATTCCGGATAGGGTCTGTATGAAGAAGCAACACTTTCTCCTTCCTTATCAGGATTGATAATATAAAGCCAAGGCAACTGTCTGTTCAGTTGTTGTATTTCGCGTTCCTCAATATACTTTTCGATATAATCATAAACATCAGCCTTGTCATCTTCATCATCATAACATTTGTATAAAGTAATATAATTATCGTCAAGAATCTGTTTGAAATGATTTTCAG
>Ga0082212_10010478_pt1 | contig 11857 bp, 13 predicted proteins | sample TergutNt197P3_FD_71548 | JGI IMG/M metagenome (GOLD analysis project Ga0082212, IMG submission 71548) | Neocapritermes taracua P3 segment gut microbial communities from Petit-Saut dam, French Guiana - Nt197 P3 | ecosystem: Host-associated > Arthropoda: Insects > Digestive system > Gut ... | reverse complement strand
GGTGCCAAGAAGAAAACTCAAGAAAATCGAAATGCGAAAACTAGCGTAAAATAAAGCCGAAAAACCGTTACAGCGACATTCCTTTATTACCTCATTTTCATTTTGTGAATAAGGTAAAAATTAGGTTTTTGCTCTTAACATGATTGCGCTGTCGGACTAAAGAGGCTAAAACGTAAGTATCTTTACATAAACAGGTCAAGAATTCCGATGACAAGAAGTCCTAGCGAAACCAGCACGTTCAGTTGAAAAAACGCCACGTTGATACGTTGTAAATCGACAGAACGATTGCGACGCGGCATGACAAGAATGTGCTCCGTAACCAGCACAATCGCCACCAATCCGATGCCGATGCCGTAGACGATGCCGAACGGTTCATAGAAAACCGGAATCATTCCCCAAAGGATGACCGCGACGATGTGGCACAATGCCGAAAGACGAAACGCCGCCGTAATTCCGTATCTGCCCGGTATGCTGTATAAGCCTTGCTTCTTGTCAACGTCGGCATCCTGGGTGGCGTAAATCAAATCGAAACCTGCCGTCCAGAACAGCACCGCCAAACCGAGCAACAGCGGTGGCATCGGCACGGGCAACAACACTGGTCGCACAACGACCCAGGCGGCAAGAGGTGCCAGCATCAATGCCGCTCCCAGCCAAAAATGAGCGGCAACCGTCCAACGTTTCGTGTAACTGTATCCGAAGAGAAAAAGTAACACGGGAACCGACGCAACCAGCGGAATGCGATTCGGCAAAAACAGTAATGTCGAGGCAACGAATCCGACGGAACAAATGATCACGAAAAGCAAAACACTGTGAGCGGAGAGAATTCCGTCCGGTAAATGTCGGGAGGCGGTTCGAGGATTCTTGGCATCAATCCGACGGTCGGCAAAGCGGTTGAATCCCATTGCGGCACTTCGGGCAAAGACCATACAGAGCAGAATACCGACGAGGTCGAGCCAACGAAAAGGAACCGGCGGCGTTGCAAAGTGTGCCATCACGTAGGACAGCAGTGCAAAGGGAAGAGCAAAAAGCGTATGCGAAAAACGAACGAGACCAAGATAGTGTGAAATGATTCGCATGTTGGATGCCCATGCTACCCCAAACGTATGGATGTCGCAAGTAACCGGACTCCACTGATTCCGCTATTTCGCCGGATGACATTCTAATCGAAAAAAATGGTCTTGCATGAAATCGGGATTTTCACGAGAATACGTCGTTGGTTTCGATTAGTCGCCCCTCTCTCTCCGGGGGCAATCGGAATTTTTTATGGTTGTCCATGATTGTTGCGGTATTTTGAAAAATATTGAGAAGAAAAACACGTTTTGCGTTCTCCTGGGGGCGGTTTTGTTGTTCTGCGTTGGTTGTGCGACGTATGAACCCTTTGCCGCTACGAGAGAATTCTCGTGGCGTTGGAATGCTCCGCAATCACATAATCCGATTTCCGTCGAGAATTATGATCACGAATTTTTATGGTCGATTCTGATCGACGTCATCGACAGCCATTTTGAAATTGCCCGTGAAATACCGATTCGGCTTCACGGAAATGTCTTGACCGAGGGGCACATCGAGGCAGTTCCCAAAATAGGGGCATCGCTTTTTGAACCGTGGCATGCCGATTCCGTAGGGTTCGGCGAACGCCTCGATTGCACATTGCAAACAATTCGCCGCCGGGTGGAAGTGCATGTTGTCCCGGAAACCAGCAGATATACTATCGAACTAAAAGTGTTCAAAGAACTGGAAGACAAACCCCGACCGCTCCGAGCAGTTTCCAATGCTTCCAATTTACGTTTTAAGGACAGTGCTGATGAGTTTGCCGACAAAATTGATGTCGACCCAAGTTCCGCCGGGTGGTCGATCATTGAACGCGATGCTGCGTTGGAAAACCGGCTACTCTCGGAGATTGTCTATCGTCTGAACCACCCACCGGAAGTTATTCGCCAATCAAAAGCACCCGTTCGCAGGTAGAGCATCGGAGTCCGAGCGACGGACAACGCCGTCTGAAAATACCGGAGCGTATCAAATGGGACTACTGGACGCGTTGCAGGACAAGAAGTATAATAACTGTGCGGCTGTTTGGTGGAAATGTTGACCACGTTTCAATATCAGCAGTCTATTTCCTGTTTCGGGTATTTCGCAGGGTATTTCACTTTTTGCATCCTGATTCGAGCGATTTTTCTAAATCATTGTCAGGTAAAGAGTTATAAGAACAATGCCAATGCCCTTGTTCTCTATCAAGAGGAACGTGTTTTTGTTTTGCCTGTGGACAAATTATGGTACGAACACTTTTTGCATCAGTTCTTGTATCTTGTGCATTCGGAGCATTGCTCGGTGCCAGTGTCGCCTTCGGCTTTCTTTCGGTAAACGCCTGGCAGCCGGAGTCCGAAACGAAAACATACGAAAGCCTCGCTAAAGATGCCTTCACACAAGTTACCAATCCGAATGCCAAAGCATTTATCGAAGAAACGACCCACAACTTTGGTATCATGGATGTGAAAGCCAGCGGAACGCATGATTACTTCATCAAAAACGTCGGGACGGGAGACCTGATTCTGAAAGTGGATCGAACGACCTGTTCCTGTACCGGCATTGATATTACGCCGACCCGAGTTCCGCCGGGCAAAACCGCAACGTGCCATCTGAAATACAACGCCGACAGGGCAATCACCGGCAAATTTTCACAAGGGGGGAGTATTCGGACAAACGACCCTGACAATCCCGAAATCCGCCTTATCGTCGAAGGCATTTTCACGAATCCCGTCGTAGTGCAACCCGCTGCTATCAGTTTATCGAAGATTCCCACGGGTACATCACGAACAGCGACGATTCGGTTCTTTGGATTTGAAAATGAACCGCTTCAACTTTCTACTCCGAATTGGCAGAATCGTGAGCACTTTGATTTTCAGTGGCAGTCCGCTGAACTTAGCGAAACGGAACAAGCAGACTACTTTTTGTCATTAGCCAAGTCGGTGGTCGAAGGAACGATAACGATTAAGCCCGGTTTGCCAGTGGGATCGTTTCAAGAATGGTTTCAGGTGAAAACAAATTATCCAAGTCTGGCAAACGTTGCATTTTCGGTGAGCGGTCAGATTGTCAGCGGAAACGTTTCGGTCAGCGGTCGGGGATTTAATCAAGCGACCGGAATTGCCGATTTGGGTAGCACGGTCACGGGCAAATCCATTTCGCGGGAAATCACGATCCAATTTTCGGGAGCCTCTGCACTTTCGGCTTCGGTCAAGGTCGGAACGGTCGAACCGGCGTGGATTCGGACAGAACTTTCATCACCACAAGATTTGGGACCACGACGAATGTTTTCGTTGACCATAGAAGTCCCGGAAAATGCTCCGTCCGGTAATTATGTCATTCGGGATGGCGGACAGCAGGCGCATATCACGTTGGAAACAAACGACGAAAGCACACCGGTCTTGAAGATTCCATTACAATTTTCTGTGGGGCAGCAATAATCCCGCATCTACCCGCCGTTCGCATCAGGACTTGCCGCCGCCTCTGTTGGTTGTTCGTTTTCAGTTGGGGGTTCAGCGTTTTCCGATTCGGCAGCAACTTCTTCCTCTTCCGGCGGTGCTTCTTCGGTTGCTTCCTGCTTCGAAATACGTACCCGGAAAAATTCCTGTTCGAGATCAGGTTCTTCCGGTGTCAAAAAGACCTCCAAGACTTCGTTTCGTCGGCGCAACATCAGGAAGGCAAGTCCGAAGAGCAGGACAAGACCTCCAAGAATGATGACCAGGAGTTCGCTCCAATGAAACGTGAACATGCTAAAGGAGTTTTTTTAGGGGATTCGTTTCGGGCGGCTGTTCATCAGCATGCTCCTCTTGATTCAAGGACATCAAGTGGTTCAATAAGACCGTGGGATCAGCCGCACCGGGATTCGTATCCTCATCCGGGCGTTCCCAATGCATTCTGAACTCAGTGGAACTGCCCGGCGGCATATTCGCATCGGTAATGTGGATGTAAAACTCCAGCGGACCCACGATCAATTTATCGCCGTTATTGAGTTCTTTTTCGGCACTTACCTTTTCGCCGTTGAGACGTATGCCGTTTTTGCTTCCCAAATCGCGCACGACCGTCTTGTTCCCGACGAGAATGGCGCAGTGGTACCGGCTGATCAATTCACTCTGCGCTCTCAAGTGACAGTCTTCTGCTCGACCAATGATAAATTTCGCCTCCGAAACGGGAATAATATGTCCCATTCGATTTCCTGATGCCACAACCAGTTGCACAACCATAGTCCTCTTCTCCATGCAAAATCGATACCAACGTAACGAGCATTGTAACATTTCACTGCCGTTTTGCAAGATGCGTTTAGCGGCGAAAACGCAAGCGAAACTCTAGCGTACTGACCGGATATTCTGTGCCGAGAGATGCCGGGAAGGTTGTTTGCCCGGCTTTTCGTAGTAACTGAGAACTCCGTTGATGCCGACAAATTGACCAATATACGACGATAAATCCAAATTCGCCGAAGGGGAAATCAGGCAAATAATCTGCCCCTTTTCATCGACCACGGCGTAAGGCGGATGCCCCTTCGGGAGCGGGTCGAATTCTCCCAATCGTCCGACAATATCGTAACCGCCGACATTCACTCCAGCCCGAAGCGGAGCCGCACCACTCTGTGCCGATGTTCGGGTATATGCCGAAACAACAGACTGCTTCGACATCGGTGTCTCCGAAGTTGCCGCCGGTTTGGGACTCAAAGGAGCAGAACCTGTCGGAGTTGCTGGTCGCCGCAGTGCCAGTTCTCGTCGAACAGCACGCGTGCGTTGCAACGATTCGAGCAAATGATACGTCCTTTCAAGGTCGCGGTCGGTCGGAGCAATTTGGTGCAGTTCCTCTGCCCGCTGAATCAATACGGCAAATACTTCATCGTCGGTCGGTCGAGTCATCACGACATAAGATTCCCGCTGAAGTTCATCGAATGCCCGGTGAAAAGGATCGACGGGGGAAGTCCGAGTCGGCGTTTTTCGTGCCGACGAAAACGGATGAGCAGATGCAACTTTGGGAAGAGCAGACGATTGTTCCGGTTGAGCGACTTTCGGCAATTCGGGAATTTCCGCCGTCATTGCATCGTACCGAACCTGTCGAACGGGTGCTCCGAGTGCCGACTTGTGAAGCCATCGGAATTCACCGCTCGGCGGAGTGATGCGGAGCCAAAGCGGACTGGCGGCATTCTCCGGCATTTCCCGGCGTTCGAGAATGAGCACCGACTCCCCTTTGTTGAGCGTAACCTGTACCGTTTCGCAATCGTCGGAATAATCGCTGCCGATTCGGGAAGCGAGTCCATCGATAAGTACGGTACCGACATTTCCGGCATCGATATCAACATACGTGGCACTGACCCAGGAAAAACTGCCGATGGGGGGGCGAATCGCACACCATTCTCCGCGTTCGTGATAGACTTCGACTTTATCGCCGGCTTGAAGTTGCAACACGGGATAAAATTCGTTGCCCGGTCCGCTGCGCACCGCTACACCATCGGTCGAGACGACGGCGGTGTACGGCTCTGCTGCCGAAACCTTGACGAAACAGAAAACAATAATAAGCCAATAAATGTACCGCATAGTTCCCAAGATGTCCGAAGGGGACTCTGCGGAACGTTACAAAAAAATTACGAACACGGCAAGAGCAATTTTCATCTTGGAGATACCGCCGCCTTTACCGATTGCCGTTCCGTGCTATAATTTCTGCGATTCCTGTCGGGGTCAATTTTTTAATTCCGCATGCCCACTGATTTAGCGTCCATTGTCCATCGCCGAGAACCTTCGGATTTAGGTAAAGTCTTTCCCAGTGGAGTCCGCGTCGGCAAAACTTCCTACGGGCTGGGTGTCTTTGCCTTCGCCTTTATTCCGAAAGGAACGCCCATCGCCAGAGTTTCCGGGCACGTCATTGACGATCCCAACTACGGAAGCGATTACTGCATCGATGCCGGCGACAGCAAAGTCTTGGAACCGGCACCACCGTTTTGTTATCTCAATCATGCGTGCGAACCGAATTGTCAACTGATGCAGTACGTCAAGGAAGCCGATGCCGATGAGTCAGAAGATTTGAGCGTCGGCGAATTGACCGAAAATGAAATGGACCTCGATGACGAGTGGGCATATCCCGACGACGACTGTATTTACGGCGGTATGGAAGATGACGGCGACCTTGGATTTCACGATACCCACGTGGAAGAGGAAACGGAATCCGAGGAGCAATGTTTCGAGAATGATGCGGATGCCGAAATTTGGGTTGAGTCCGTTCGGGACATTATGCCGAACGAAGAACTGACGATTGACTACGCTTGGCCCGCCGATAAAGCCGTCAAATGTCTCTGCGGCAAAGCCCAATGCCGAGGCTGGATCGTCGATCCCGCCGAAAGAGAACGTATTCCGTCAATATGAGCGAACGCAACTTCTGTGTTTAATTTCCACAGATGTGCCGGGAATCAACTTTTATCACCACTTTTTTCACGCTTGAGACTCCTGTATGCGGAGTGAGTTGGGGACAATGGGCATCCTGTGGAAAAAAGAGGGCAAAGCCACCCGGCTCCATCGACAATCGAGCAACAGGCACGCCAGAAACTTTGTAAAAACGTATGTCATTTTCTTTATCGTAGTCCGTTTCTGGAATCAATTCTGCGAGCGGAGTAACATCAATTATTTCCGAACCCGACAATAGGATTTGAAGATCGACGTACTTTTTATGGGCTTCCAAGCGTCCTTCATGGTGCGGTTTTGTTTGGTACGAAGATATTTGCGCAAAAATATCCGGTTCCTTAATCCAAAATTTACCGTCCGGTGTATGGGAAGAGAGTTGAACGATGAAGGATTCTAACATTTTCCAAACGTCCGAAGGTATGTATTGCGGTAGATGGGAGATCGTGTCAAAAATCATGTTCGGCGGCACTCACAACAAATGATGACGAACATTGTATCAAAAGGGAGTGGAAGTGCCACTTGTAAGTTGGAAAATTTGATACAATAACGGCATGAGATCGTTAATCGCCAGTTTCGCAATCTGTTGCCTGCTCTCCGTCTCCTACGCCGAGGATACTGTCCCCCCTGCCAGACGGGATAACCTTGCCGCAACCGCACCGGCAAAGGTCGTGCGGTACGCCGCAGCGATGATACAACGGTACGATAAAAATGGAGACGGTGTCCTGCAACGGGAAGAGTGGGAAACCATGCCCGGCAATCCGCAGGCAATCGACATCGACGGCAATGGGGAGATTACTCAATCGGAACTCGTTTGGCACCTCGCCCAGTATGGACGGACTCGAACCATTCATCGTGCCGTTGTGGTCAATCTAGCGGAACCTTACAAATTTGACCCGGCAAACTTGCGGTTTTTTGTACCGGCAGTTCCACGACCTATTCCGGCGGCTGTTCCCGATACTGAAACTCAGGAACAAGAAAGCGATTTGACCGATGACCTCATCAAATCGAATGAACAGCCGATTGACGACGATGTTTATCAAAAAATGTTGGAAGACCGTCAGATTCCGGCATCGCGTCCTTATCATGTTTTGCCGGAAAAACTCCGCGGCGTACCGGCTTGGTTCATCATTCGGGACAAAGACGGCGATGGTCAGATTTCGCTGAAAGAGTTTGCACCAACACTTTCTCCCGCCGCAGTGAATCTCTTCAAGCAACTCGACAAAAACGGCAACGGTTTTATCGAGCCGGACGAAGTGCGAAATCCGTAGACCTCCGGGTCGTTTTGCGCCGTCGCTCTTAGAGCGTATTCAATTAGTGCAGACACGCTTTTCGAGGACCGAGGGGCGTAAGCCCCGTGGTATTGGACATGCGGTATTGGACTCACCGGGAGGCTTACGCCTCACGCTCTTTGGGTCCACACCAATTTTTAATACGCTCTGAAAATCTTGTCTACGCGTGAAATGCGCTCCCTTGCAAAAATCGCCTAATTGTGATATTTTGCCTAATATGTCAATCGTTTTTACGGAAATCACCGAGTCGCACCAGTTTTCGCCCGCCCAATTTCAAGCGGTAAGAGAAGCACTGCAAAGCGAAGGTCGGCTCTCCACAATTCTGTCCGTCCTCGGAGTTCGTACCGAAGAGCAAGCGTACCAAGCCCTTGCCGCCGTCCTTCGGCTCCGGCTCGTCGATCTTGGCAAAAGTCAGATCGAACCTTCCAGTCTCGAACAATTTCCGGCAAAACTCGTCCACCGCTACGACATCTTTCCACTCGGCACCGACGATAACGGCGCACTGATCGTTGCAACGAGCAATCCGCTGGAAATGCATGCACTCGATGCCGTTTCCGCTGCGACCGCTCGACCCGTCATTCCCGTCGTGGCACTACCGACGGAACTCGGAAAACTCATCAAATCGCACTTCGGAGTCGGAGCGGAAACCATCGAAGGACTGATGGCACAAGTTGCCGACGAAACCGGTGTCGAAGTGTTAGACGATCTCGAATGGGATCAAGGCGGCGACGCTCAACTTGCCCAGGAAGCGTCCGTCGTTCGACTCGTCAACGAACTGTTGACCGAAGCCGTCGAAATGCGTGCCAGCGATATTCACATCGAAGCGAGAGAAACCGGCATGCGAGTCCGCTACCGGATTGACGGCGTGTTGCAAACGCAACCAATGCCGCCGGAAATCAACCGTTTTCAATCGGCAATCGTCAGCCGGTTGAAAATCATGGCACGTTTGAACATTGCCGAAAAACGAATTCCGCAAGATGGACGCATCAAACTTAAAGTGTCCGGTCGGGAAATTGACCTGCGGCTTTCTATTATTCCGATGCTTCACGGCGAAGGAATTGTCATGCGTATTCTTGACAAGGACAAGATGGATTTCACGCTCCGTGGTGTCGGAATGGATCAGGATATTTACGAGCAGTTCGGCAAACTCATCAAGCAGCCGCACGGTATTATTCTCGTTACGGGTCCCACCGGTTCGGGAAAGACCACCACACTGTACAGTGCGCTCAACGAAATTAAGGATGAGGCAACGAAAATCATCACGACGGAAGACCCCATCGAATATCAACTGGACGGCATCAACCAGATTCAAGTTCACACGAAGGTGGGGTTAACGTTTGCGACGAGTCTTCGGGCAATTTTGCGGCACGACCCTGATGTCGTGCTGGTCGGTGAAATTCGAGATTTGGAAACGGCGGAAAATGCGATTCAGGCATCGCTGACCGGACACTTGGTATTCAGTACGTTGCACACGAACGATGCGGCGGGAGCGTTTACCCGATTGAGCGATATGGGCGTTGAACCATTTTTGATTGGCACGACCATTGAAGGGGTGATGGCACAGCGGCTTGTGCGTCGTCTTTGTCCACATTGTAAGGAAACATTCGAGCCGGTGCTTGCGGAGATGCCGAGGGATTTTCCGATTCAGGCGATTCGGGAAGGAAAAGCGAACATTTACCAACCGGTCGGTTGTCGGGAGTGTCGGCAGACCGGCTATTCGGGTCGAATTGCGTTGTACGAGTTGTTGGCGGCAACGGAACCGATTCGGCTTTTGGTCAGTGCGGGTCGGCAGACGCATGAGATCAAGGAGGCGGCACGCAAGGCGGGAATGATGACGCTTCGGGAAAACGGCTGGCGAAAAGTGTTGGACGGCATCACGTCGGTGGACGAAGTGATACGAATGGCAAAAGAGGATTAGGATGCCCGATAAAGTTTGCCCCATCTTTTCAAGACTTATTCTTTGTGATACACTTCCGGCATTGTTAGACGAGGAGAAAATGCGTGTGAGCCAAAGAGTCAGGTATAAATGGTTAGGTGAATACTGCCTTTCTCAAATTGGTGCGACGACGGACTATCAAGCAGAATGAAACGCCACACGCTATCTTGTTGGTGGAAAAATGTTTGCAATGTGCTGTGATGATAAAGACGGCAAGCCCATCATAACATTGAAACTTGAACCCGCTTTTGGAAATTCGCTTCGGTAGCAATACGTACATATTGTTCCGGGCTACTACATGAATAAAGAGCACTGGAACTCGCTTTATTTGGAAGGAAGTGTACCTGATGATGTTGTCAAAACAATGATTAAGGAATCGCATAAGATTATTTTTGACGCACTCAGTAAAAAGGTGCAGGCAGCGATCCTTGCCAACGAGCCGACGTGATCCCTATTCTACCGCAGATCTGCTATTGCCGACACTCTTAAAATCTAGTTCATTCTTTGGTACATAAAATTGATTTGTAAATCAAGGGGCTTCCCATATTTTGCCCCATTCAGGGCAGATTGCTTTGCTGGGCAATTCTCACAATTTTTTTACACTTTTTGTGTCAAAGAAAAACAACGTTTTTTTTGCGTTTATGGTATAACGTCGCTTATGAGCAAACTCATTGTACCAAAAGGTTATCGGTCAGTTTTATCAGTGTACGAGACGCAGACCGCCATCGGCAGTATCAAGAGAACGTTTGAAGATCATCTGTCGCTCGCTCTCAATCTGCATCGGGTATCCGCCCCGCTCTTTGTCGAACCGCAGACCGGTTTGAACGACGACCTAAACGGCATCGAACGCCCCGTCGAGTTCGACATCCCGGAAACAAAAACGAATGCCCAGATCGTCCACTCGCTTGCTAAATGGAAACGACTGGCATTGTACAAATACGGTTTTCCCGTCGGCGAAGGACTTTACACCGACATGGATGCCATCCGGCGAGACGAAGAAATGGACAACCTCCATTCGATTTACGTTGACCAGTGGGATTGGGAAATGGTCATCGACAGTTCCTCCCGCAACGAAGATTTTTTGCGAAAGACCGTCATTTCGATTGTGAATGCGATTGGCGATACTGCCGATAAAATCAAAAAATTGTTTCCGGCATTGACGGTGGACATTTCGCGGGAAGTGCAGTTCGTTACAACGCAGCAACTTGAAGATGCCTATCCGAAGTTATCGCCGAAAGAACGGGAAAACGTCTTTGTGAAAGAGCACAAAACCGTGTTCATTATGCAGGTCGGCGATATATTAAAATCGGGGAGCAAACATGATGGTCGCGCACCGGACTACGACGATTGGACGCTCAACGGCGACATTATGTTCTGGAATGACGTGTTAGAATGTGCCATAGAAATTTCCTCGATGGGTATCCGCGTCGATGAACACTCGTTGGACTCGCAACTGACGAAAGCGAATTGCGATGATCGTCGCACGTTGCCGTTTCATAAAATGCTTTTGGCGGGAGAACTTCCGCTGACGATGGGCGGCGGCATCGGTCAATCCCGACTGTGCATGCTTCTGCTTCAGAAGACGCATGTCGGCGAAGTGCAGGTTTCGGTCTGGGACGAACAAACTCTTTTCGGCTGCAAAGATGCTGGCATTGATTTATTGTGAAAATGGGCGAGGCAGGCGACTCCTGCACCCATCTATCGTATAATACCTTATCCTGTTCTCTCCATCGCTTTCCATGTCACGCACCATCGTTATCGTTTTGGTTCTGCTCATCCTTGCCGGAACCGCTTGGTACTTCTGCCTTTACGCCGTGCCGCTGAAAATCTCGCCGGAAACGATGTACATCACCACGCCTCTGATGTCCGACGGCAAACGAATCGACTACTTCCGGGCAATGGAAGATCGGCACTATCCGCCGCAAATGAAAACCGATGACAACGGCTATCGAATTCTGATACGTGCCATCGGCGATCCTGCCGAATATACCGAATTCGGCAGCGACGTGTTTACGGAAAAACGCAATCTTGACCCCGAACCGTTTCGGCTTCAGGTTTATGAGAAACTGGGACTCGATCCGACCGTTCCGCCGACGTTGAAACTTGAATCCGCCGATACGGTTTGGCTTCGTCATAAAAAAGAGCATCCAGAAGATGCCGACCAATGGTTTAATCGTGTTTATCGACCGTGGACGTTCGACGATGTT
>Ga0082212_10010477_pt1 | contig 11858 bp, 11 predicted proteins | sample TergutNt197P3_FD_71548 | JGI IMG/M metagenome (GOLD analysis project Ga0082212, IMG submission 71548) | Neocapritermes taracua P3 segment gut microbial communities from Petit-Saut dam, French Guiana - Nt197 P3 | ecosystem: Host-associated > Arthropoda: Insects > Digestive system > Gut ... | reverse complement strand
GTATCGCTGCCCAGTTGGGAAAAAACACAACCGACCAAATAACCTAAAACCAGGCCGATAAACATTGTTGGGATCCCCAGAAAAAAACCGCCAATGCCAAAGGCGGCCGTTGTAAGCGCTGTAATTTTTCGGGGTTTTAAATCAAACTTCATCTATATAAAATCCATTATTCACAGACGCTTTGAAATTGGTTAACCATGCTGGGCAGCAAGCATAACCAGGGTTAAAAGGAACAATACAACTGCGCCCACCGACAGGCAAACAAGCGCTGCGGATAAACCCATGCTGAGCGAAAGCCAAATGGAAAGGTTGTTGATTATATTGCGGTAAAAAAGAACTGCGCCGTAAAAAACTGCGGGAAGAAGGAAAAGCATGGGCACATAAACATACCGTGGTTTTTTCATTGCCCGGTAACGCCAGCCCAGTACCAGGGCGATAACCGCCATGGGAAGGAAAAAGACCGCATTGCCAAGGCGGCGGAAAATTTCCGCCTTAAAGTTTTCTTTTAAATAGCCAAAATTGTCAAAGCTTTTTTCTGCAGAAAAAAGCTCACGGAAGTTTAAGGTTTGAATGCCCTGCCTGACTTTGGAAAGCAGCAAAAAATCATCATAACTAATGGGCAGCAAAATTTGATTTGCGCCAATATCCGGGGTTGTTTCTCCTCCGTCATTTATCCAGACAGGGCCGGTGCTTATGTTTTTATCCGCACGGTCCAGGGCCTGAAAAAGTATAACGGTATGATCGTCAATCTCCCCTTCAAAGTTTCTGCCGGGAACCGGGAGAAGTTTGGCATAGTCTGCACTTAAACGGTAACGGAGGCGGCCTTCTTCGTCGGAGGCGAGCGCTTCTGTTCCCCAGGCATAGGCATTATCCCTAAAAAGCGCCAGGGAATCAAAGCGCACAACAAGCCTGCCGCCGTTGGCACCGGGCAATGAATAAGACGGCCTATTAAGGGTTGTACCGATTGCCAAATCCAGTTCGTCGATAAAAAACGCCATGTTTGCAATGCCCACTTTGGATGCTGCAAGGTATTTAATTACATCGGGATCATTGGGCGTAAGGGTAGAAAGTTCCTGGAACGTATAATAAGCGCTGACCCAGTTGCCGTAATTCATTGCCTCGTAGGCTTCGCGTTTCATCCGGTACAGGGAAAACCGTTCCCGTTCCAGGGCATTCGGCTCCAGCTCCTGAATTTTTTCCCACGCCTTTGAAGCTTGTGTCTTGGCAGCGCTGACCTCCACGGCGCCTTCCCCGGCAAGCCGTTCTGCCAGAGTTGCAAGCCAGTGGGAATCGTAGTACCGTTCCGCATTAAATGCTGTTTCAGAAAGCCGCAGGGCGTCTGCGGCATTAACCGGATCGCCGGGTATGCCGCCCCAGACCGGCTGTGCTTCTTCCATTTCGTCCCTGCTTGTTGCCAATGACTGACGGTAGGTAGCAAGCGAACCGATAAGCCGCCCCTTTAGCCGTGCAATTTCTTCGCTGTCCGGCCAAATGCCCTCGCAAATATCAATAAACTGCGATGCTTCCGCCCAGTTCCCGGCGGCGGCTTTTTCTTCCGCCCTAAGTTTTGCCTTTGCATATAGCTCGCTGCGATCCTGTATGGAATTGGTAAAATTGGTTGCCAATGGCAGCACAATAAAAATAAGAAGGCTGTAGGTTATGGCGGAAAGGCAGGCGGTAATTACCGGCCAGAAAAGATATTTAAGAAAATCAGAAGAAAACCCTTTTTTGCCTACAAAGGTAGTCCCTGCATAGCCGCCCTCGGAATGTTCCTTTAACCCAAAGGGGATAACAAGGCCGGAAAAAGCCAGGGCGGGAAACAACTCAATAAATGAAATAATCCCATGGGAAAAACGCCAGGACATCTTAAAATTGCCCAGTATTTCTATCATCATCGACTGCGGGGGGGAAATAAATTGATATGCACAGATCCCCGCAAAAGCCGCCCCTACATACAGAAGGAAAACCGTAAGGGGAGAAAAATTCTGGGCCTGTTTAGCCATCGCCTATTCTCCCCCGCGCCAGATAAACAAGGCCGGAGTAAAGCAGGATTAATATAGTTAAAAAGAAAAAAATAAGGGGGTTGATAAGCGACGGGTGTATTACTTTTCCGGCAAAAGAAGAAAGTAAACTGTGTATGTTGCCCTGATTAAGAAAATTTTCCAGGGCCAAAACACCCCGAAAGGCAAGCGCCCCAAAAAACAAATTTGCCAAAGACCAGAAACTGATATTTACAAGGCACCCCAGCGAAAGCAGGAAAGCCGCCAAAGCCCCCGCATAAACCCCATAAGACCAAAAGCCGTTTCTAAACCAGTCGGTAAAAACCTGGGAACTGTGTTCGATATCCCGGTTAATGCTGGTAAAAACCCCTCTTTTTTCTGCAAAAAACGGCAGGCGGGTCCTGGAAACCGGAAACCCCTGCCCCTGATAGTTAAACGGCTGGCCCTCTGACATCAATACAACAGCGCCATTGGGTTTTTGCGGGGCTTCCAGAAATGCCGTTTCGTACCCGCTCAGTGTCCCCTGGTTCAGAAGAAAACCCGGTTTTGCCAATTCAACAGGCGGTTTTTTTATCGGCAAGCTAAAACCCATCTTTCCAAGGCTTTCCAGCCCAAAAAAGGCAGCGCCGCTGAGCGCCAGGACAAACACCAGGATAAGCCCAAATGCCGCGGGATAGGCAATCTTGCGCCTTGCGGCATAGTTAAGCGCCAAAAGTATCGATATATAAAAAGCTACCGGTATGGAAGATTCCATATAAACAACAATTTTTCCGGAATTTTGTTCCTGCTGGAACTCGGCGGAATATTCGGGCGGAAAAAGCAATGCTTCGTTGGTCCAATTCTGCAATAATGAAAGAAAACCGGAAAAAACGAGAAGCCCCAGGAAGATAACTGAAAGAAAAAGTACCAATTTGGCCGCATTCTTCACCATATTAGCCTACCATGACCTGCCTTAATTCGCAAGGTATTGACATGCTCCGGTTTCACAATAAACAGACTATCCACAAGTTTTCCACAAAAAAAAACGATACACTATGCAAGAAAAAGCGGTTTATAATGATCATTATCGGCGTCTTTGGGTCATTTCAAAGCTAATTCTTTGTATTATAAAGAATTAGATGGAATCACCATTGTACGGATGTTTAGATGTATAAAAAGATATACAGCTGGAGCGCTCAATTCGGCGTTATTAACAACTTATCCACAAGAAATTGCGGCCTAACCCAGGAAAACCTGCCCTGCATTGTCAATAGCCAGAATGGTTTTACATTCCGAACAGCGGAACCGGCCGGGTTTTAAGGCTTTGAGCTTCTTCGAGCATATGGGGCACGAGAAAATTTTGGGGAACAGGGACACCGTTTCCGACGCTGAACCGCTTCTGAAGAAATTAATGGAATCGTCCAGATTATCTTTGATATTAAAAAACTGTGAAAACCCAAGGAGTTGGAAAACTTCATAAACCTTCGGTTGAATTTCCAGGAGCACCAAATCCCCGCCACGGGGTTTTACGGATTTAAGGAAAGCGGTAAATGAGCCAATACCGGTAGATGAAACATAGTTAAGGCCGCCGCACTGAAAAACCAGACGAATAAACCCAGCTTCTATGGCTTTTTGAACCCGTTTTTGGAAATAATTGGAATTATAGGTATCGATATACCCGGTAAGATACAAAACAAGGCATCCGTCAACTTCATTTACCTTTTGGAGCTTAATTTTTAGACTTTCATCCTTTTCGTCGTCAAAACCGTTGACTATATCGTTGTTTGTCATAACTTTCCTTCCAGACTAATTTTTAACATTTTTTAAATTTTCTTTTTTAGACTCCCCTAAAATAATATACGATTTTTTAAACTTTGTCAAACCCATAAACCGCTATCTGCAGGAATTATTGCACCGTTTAATACAGGACTTTCCAGGACAGCCATGGCGCACTCTGCTATTTCCTGAACTGTCAAGACCTTTACCCCGGAACACTTTTCCCGGTAATAGTCAAGTTCTGCAGGATCAGAATATTCTGTAGCAGTAATTCCCGGGCAAATCATGTTACAGCTAATTTCCGTGTTTTGTACGCTTTTTGCCGCCGATTTTACTAGGGATCCCAAAGCTGTTTTAGCCGCACCATAAGCTGCCGTATCCAAAAAACCCCGAATTTCCGCCGTCTTTGTGCCTCCAAAAAGTAAAATTCTCCCCCACTTTTTACCCATCATATCGCTAAGCGCCAAAGAAACCATTATCCCCGGAAATATAAGGTTATTCTCTACCAAAAAATGCCAATCCTCGGGGCTTGTATCTTTTAACGTGCTTTTTTTAAAAGGCCCCCAGGAAACAACAAGGATATCAGGCGAACCGGTTTGTTTAATGATACAATCGGCCGCTTCCTGCGGGGAAAGCCCCCTATCAGACATGCCAATTTTGCATAAAAAGCCGGAATTTTTTGGTTCCCGCCCGCCAGAAGAGGATACATCATTTAATTCTGCAAGCGTCTGTTCCAGCCTGCCCTTGGAATTCCCCCCGGTTATGGTTACATCAGAGCCCCGCACGGCCAGGCCCAATGCCACAGCCCTGCCAATACCCCCTGAACCTCCCACGACCAGGGCGCGTTTCCCCGCAAATATCCCTTTTTCGTTATTGTGATCACCGGATAATGCCATACTGCAACATTAAATGAATACGGGATAAAATAAAATATGGTTTTGGATGATATCTGCATTGTCCTTTCGCGGCCGTCGGAACCCGGCAATACCGGGGCGGTGTGCAGGGCCATGAAAAACATGGGGCTCCGCCACCTTCGTATTGCCGCTTCAGAACTGCCGGAGGATACGGAAAAACTCCTGGCACGTGCAATTCATGCGGTGGACATTTGGGACAAGGCCGAACACTATACAAGCCTGAAAGATGCACTGGCGGATTGTACGATTTCTGTGGGAACCAGCCGCCGCCGGGGCCGCCACAGGAAATCAAACACCCTGTGCCCCCGTGAACTTGCCGCTTTTTTGCAGCCCAAAACCGGAAAGGCGGCCATTGTGTTCGGCAACGAACGGACAGGCCTGAACAGGGAAGAACTGGAACTGTGCAGCATTGCTTCGCATATACCTGTCAGCCCGGAATTTCCTTCGATTAATTTATCCCATGCCGTCCAAATTTATGCCCACGAATTGTACCAGGCGCTGGATAACAACGGCGGCATGGAGACTCAAGGGCTGCTACGACATGGAGGTCGAGGGCCCGCACCGGTTCCTGGCCAATGGGTTCCCATGAACACCGAAGAAATCGAAGCGCAGGTAAAAAAAATCAGCGCATCCCTGGAATCGCTTGGCTTTTACAAATATCCCGGGCGCGAAGAACAGGAACGCTTTTTGCGGGATATCATTGCCCGTGCCGGATTAAGTTTGAACGAAGGCCGTTATTTTGGGGATATTATTACCAAAGCCGGAAGATTGGGAAAATAATACTCATTCGTTATATTTCGCGTAATTCGTTGATCCTTCTCTATTGGAAGTGATATTCTAAATTATGACAACTACTCTTAATATCGAAGGAATGAGCTGCGAACACTGTGCAGCCCATGTTAAAGAAGCGCTGGAAGGAATAGCCGGGGTCTCTTCCGCCCTTGTTAATTTGCAAAACAAAAACGCCCAAGTAGAGCACAACGATTCGGTAAGCCTGGAAACCATGAAAGCTGCTGTCGGTGAGGCTGGCTACGAGTCGCCCTGAACTTGAACGCGTAGAACGTCTTGTAGGCAATGCGGTTGTTGCGGCACTGGAACAAAAGCGGGTCGTTATTATCGGCCTTGGAGGCGTGGGAAGCTGGGCGGCGGAAGCATTGGTACGCAGCGGCATAGGCCGTATCACCATTGTTGACAACGACACCGTTTGCCCTTCCAACATTAACCGCCAGCTTCAGGCGCTTCCTGGCACCGTGGGGCTTCCAAAGGCGGCCGTGCTGATGAAGCGGCTTTTGGACATTAACCCCCTCTGCGATGTAAACGCTTTTAACACAATTTTTTCTTTGGAGACTGCCTCCCTTTTTGGCATAGAAAAAGCAGACTATGTGATTGACGCCATCGACAGCTTCCCTCACAAACTCGACTTAATAGAATTTGTTTGCAGCGCCCCGCAGCATCCAACACTTTTTAGCTCCATGGGCATGGCGAAAAAGCTCGACCCGACGCGGATAAAAACGGCGGATATCTGGAACACACGCGGCTGCCCCCTGGCACGGCTTGTCCGTCAGGGTTTACGAAAGCGCAATTTTTCCGGGCATTTTACCGCCGTGTTCAGTGATGAAAAGCTTCCGCGCGGTAACGAGGTTGCTTACGAACCAGGAGAAAACGAAAAGAAAAAAATTAATGGCAGCATGGTAACCGTAACCGCTGCGGCGGGAATGGCGCTGGCAAGCCTTGTGATCCACGAGGTCTATCATGCTATGATAGATCACTCTACAAATAAAGGCTCTTTGGGCAATGGCTAACCGTTTTTTACGCCGCGCCCGTGCAAGCGAAATAGCCTGCAAGCTCAGTGCCAAAGCAATACTGGAACAAGGCCTGATCGCCGGCAGCGACCGTATTTTAATTGCCGCATCGGGAGGCAAGGATTCTTCTGTAATGGCCTGGGCGCTTTCGTCGCTTAAAAAAAGTTTACAAATCAGCTATGAACTTGCAGCGCTCCATATCTCAACCGACTTTTGCGCCTGCTGTAAAAAATCAGAGCTGGCAAAAAAATTGGATAGCTGGGGGATTTCCTTTACCGATTTATCCGTACCGGTGCTTGGACGGCTTAAACCGGGAAGGAAGATGAACTGTTACTGGTGTTCCACCCAGCGCAGGACGGAACTGTTAAAATACGCTGTGGAAAACGGCTTTAACAAAATCGCCCTGGGGCATCATCTGGATGACATTATCGAAACATTTTTTATGAACCTCTGCAACAAGGGAGAGCTTTCCGCCATGCCGGCAAAACTTGTCTACAGAAAATTTCCGGTAACGCTTATCCGGCCGCTTGCCTATCTGGAAGAAACACAAATAATCGCATGCGCGGCGGAACAGGATATCCTTAAAGCGGCATGCACCTGCCCTTACGGGGCGAATTCAAAACGTCTTGATATGCGAAAAAAAATCGCCACCTTTACCAATAACTCAGGCGCTGTAAAACGGCGCATCCTGCGGGCTGTTTTGGAACAAACCGGCGCTGAACAGGATTGTTAACGCTAGAATGTCTGTTCGGTCCGGCCAATAATATCATCCTGGGTTTCTTTGGACAGTACGTTAAAAAAGGCGCTGTACCCTGCAACACGGACAATTAAATCCCTGTGCTTTTCGGGATGCGCCTGGGCGTCAAGCAGCGTCTCGCGGGAAACAACATTAAATTGAACATGGAAACCATTCAGGCTGTTAAAGAATGTACGGATAAGGCTAATAAGTTTTTTCCTGTCGCTTTCTTTTTCCAGAATCTGCGGGCTGAGTTTTTGATTTAAAAGCACGCCGCCGGTAATTTCGCGGGTTGGAAGCTTGGACACCGTTTTAAAAACCGCCGTCGGGCCGTTTTTGTCCATAGCGTGAGAGGGTGAACAGCCTTCCGCCAATGGTTCGCCCGCATTACGCCCGTCGGGTGTTGCCAGCGTCCCCGCTCCCTGCGGGACATTTGCGGAAATTGACGAAGTACCCGCATAATAGATGCCGCCGATGGGGCCGCGGCCATAGCGGGTGTTGCGGTACTTCTTCATTTCATCGATGTAAATGTCGTAGGCTTTGCATATCAGCGAATCGACATAGTCGTCGTCGTTGCCGTATTTTGGGGCGGAAAGAAGGATATTTTTTATTTCCTCGCCGCGCTTTCCCTTAAAGTCTGCCATAAGCGCATCCCAAAGTTCCGCAGGGGTAATAAGTTTGTCGTCGAAAACACATTTTTTTATTGCGGCGAGTGAGTCCGCCAAATTGGCAATCCCTACCTGCAGGTCGCTGATATAATCATAGACCGCGCCGCCTTCTTTTAAATTTAAGCCGCGTTCGATACAGTCGTCGCAGAGGGCGGAACAGAGAATATCGGCTGTATCCTTTTCCAGCACCGTGTCCGCAACCGAGTCGATGATAACACACTGGCGGGTAAAATCCCGGATAACCCGATCCCAGGCATCCATCACCTCGTCAAAAGAAAGCATGTCCCGGAAATGTTTTACAGAAGGAAGTGGCGTGCCGTACGAAGAAGGAAGCCGTTTGCCGGATTTTGGATCCACGCCGTCATTCAATGCGACAAGCAGCGATTTGGGAAAGTTAAGGAAACTCATGCCGGTACAGCGATAGCCCCATTTGCCGGGAACAGCAACTTCCACACAGCCAATGGCGCTGTAGTCGTAGGCGTCTTCTTTTTGTACGCCCTTTTCGATAAACGAAGGGATGATCACTTCGTCGCTGTTAAAGGCAGGCATGCCAAAACCAAGGCGGACTACTTCGGTACATTCCGCCATGAACGCATCGGACAGCCCGCTATGATACCGTACCGTTAAATTCGGCTGGGGGAGTTTTGTCTGGGAAACACTGCGCAGTATAAGATGAGATACGGGGTTAACCGCATCATGGGGATTGCCATGTTCATCCAGCAGCTGCCCGCCAATCGTTACATTCTGGTACAGCGGGGAACCTGCAGAAAATTGGGTGTGAGTCCAGCTGCGAACCTTGTTTATGGTAAATGTCTTTAGCCAAAGGTTTACCAGAAGTTCGCAGGCTGCTTCTTCTGTTATTTTCCCTTCCGCTAAATCCTTTTCGTAAAATGGGTTAAGGTATTGATCCATCCGGCCATAGGAAAGGGAGTGGCCGTTGCTTTCTATCTGGAGGCACAGATGAATTAGCCATACCGATTGCACTGCCTCCCGGAAGCTTGTAGCTTTTTCGAACGGAACCCTGGAAAGTATGCGGCTTATCTCTTCCAGTTCCGCTTTTCGTTTTTGATCCTTTTCGCTTCCGGCCATTTCCAGGGCAAGCTTTGAATAACGGCCTGCAAAATCCCTGGTAGCGTCAATCACAATAAGTATCGCCTTGTAAAAATATGATTTTGCCAGGTTCCGGTAATCGGTTAGATCCAGCCCGGCAAGTTTTTGTTCCGCCCGCTCACGGTATTCCTTTAGGCCGGCTTCCAGCACCTGCCGGTAATGTACCGCAACATGGGCGTCCCCGGAGGTGATATTCCCTTCTGCCTTGATAATCCCCAAATCGTAAAACACCCTTGCCGGTTCAGGCATGGCGGCAAGACCGCGATCCTTAACGGTGTTGTGTTCCCAAAAAGGCGCTATTTTTTTAAGCTGCGCTTTTGTTTCCCCGGTAATGTAAAAACGGTCTCCGGTGCGGGAATCAAAATCGTCCAGCTCGGCGACAACCCAATCCATGGCATATTCAGGAAAAATTGGCGCCGAGCGGTTGCTCGATGCCTGGTTGCCTGCAAGCAAGGTTTGTTTTTCTATAAAGATGCTCATTCGTTCAAGGACATTTTTGTACATTAACGCCCGGCGTATTGCCAGGGGCCGATCCATATTCGCCCTGTAGGTTTCCGTTGTAATAATGGCTCTTTCTGCGCAGATCATGGGTTTTGCCGCAAGGAGTTCTTCCCTAAAATCCTTCATCCTCTCCGTCATGTTTCTTCTCCGGCTGCGATTACAAGTTCTGCGGCGCCGATAATCCCGCAATTCTCCCCGCATTCGGCGATCTTAAAATATACGGGTCGTTCATCGTGGTTTAACGTATCAAAGGTTTGGCGAATGGGAGAGAGTAATTTTTCCCCCATGTTTACAAGCCCGCCGCCCAGTACAAAACAGTTTACATTGCAGAAGACATATAAATTATAAAACCACACCCCCAGCCAGTGGATCATCTGGTTAAGGGCTTTTATTGCCATGGCATCACCCTGATCATACGCTTTTTCCAAAACAATGCTGTCTATGTTATCAATGCCGCCGGCAAGGCCTGTCATGATTGTCTGTTCCTCGGCATTAATCCATTTTTGAATATGCCGGACAATCATGGAACCGGAACACCACGACATAAAACAGCCCCTGTTCCCGCATCCGCACTCGACCCCTTCGCCGGGGGTAGCAATCATGTGGCCGCTTTCCCCGGCCCAGCCATACGTCCCCCTGAAAGGTTTTCCCTTAATAAAAAGAGACGACGAAATACCGGTGCTTACCGGGCAAAAAAACATTGTTTCAAAACCCCGCCCCGCCCCGTAACGCAGTTCTGCCATCCCCGCGGCGCGGGCATCGTTATCCAGAACTACAGGGATATTGTCCAGTTTTTTGGAAAGCCAGGAACGTGCAGGAAAGTCCTTAATATTTACCAGGTTGCTTGTTTTTACAATGTAGCCTTCATCATAAAGAATAAAAGACGGCATCCCCAGGCCTATACCCAGCACATTTTCTTTTTTGATTTCGCAGGAAGCCATTAATTCTTTGACATGATCGCCAATCCCTTTAAAGAAGGTTTCCGGGGAACAATGTGCATCAGAAGGATGATTCAGACGACGGATAAGCTTTTTCTGCCCGTCAAAAACCCCATAAGCTGTCTTGGTTCCGCCTACATCAATACCAATGGTAAATTGTTCCATTACAGCCCCTCTATTACAATACTAAAATTTTACTGAAATGTCTCCAAAAAAAATTATTATTTATGATACTTTTTCCTTTTTCCGTTGTTTACAGAATAGAAAGATTAAAACATGATGGAGGTTTTATGAAAAAAATTGGGTTATTATTGGTCATTACCTGTTTGGTAATCGGTACCGTTTTTGCCCAAAACCAGGAAAGGGAAAGAAGGAGCCCTCCCGAAACAATCACTGTTGAAGGGACACTGCAATTGCAAAACGGCAGGATTGCGGTAAAAAGCGGGGAGAATGTTTATTATGTCCCCATGCTCCAGCGGCTTGTTGGTTTTGTTGAAGGGCTAAAAGAAGGAAACACTGTTACAATCGAAGGTTACGCCGGTAAAAACTTTTTACTGCCAACCAAGCTGACTTTAAGCGGAAAATCCTACGATTTTCCTGCTATGGGTAATAGGGGTTTTGCCCAAAGAACCGGTTTCGAAAAACGGGGCCAGCACAGACCGGAGAAAGAAGCACGGCCCGAAGGGAGGAGGGGTGAAACATCCAACCCCCGGCAAATGAGGCCCCAACAAAAGTCAAGAATGGGAGCCTGCCCGGGGTGCAGATTTGCCCCGCGCAGACAAATACAAAGGCCTCCTGCCCGCAGGTCTGATCCCAGGCAGCAAAAGGAGCAGGATAAATAAAAAACTATTGGTGGAGCAGGGCATGGAAGAGCGCTTTATTAACGCCGTTCAGCCCTGCGAAACCTATGCAAATTTGCAGTTAATTTTTTTAATACAAAAATTGATTTAAATTTTCCAACGCTCTTACATTATTATCATCCGGACTTCTACGCCTTTCAAGGGATTTTTTTATTTTTGCCAACTCGTCAAAAAAACGGTCTTTTACAATCTTAATACTTTCCGGAGAGTCCGGTAATGATACTATTAATTCCTCAAATTTTTGAATGTTTTCATCCGTGTAATAGTTAACATTATCTCTTATTATTATGCCGTTGCAAAATTCAACTTGCAGCATATATTCCAATTTTACTATTGTTAATACTTCCGGGGAAACATTTTTAAATGTACTTGTGTCAATAATGGATTCAAATGGATAATACTTCCCCTTTGGCAGTTCGTCATATTCTATCTCCAGAAAAGGTTTTTTTGGTATAATACCAAAACTGAACGCATGACCAACGCCATGCAATACTGCTGATGTTTTTTCAGACGCTGTCGTTTTTCTGTATTTTACAGTGCCTGTCCGGCGGAACCCTGCCCCTTCCAGAAAATC
>Ga0082212_10010476_pt1 | contig 11858 bp, 15 predicted proteins | sample TergutNt197P3_FD_71548 | JGI IMG/M metagenome (GOLD analysis project Ga0082212, IMG submission 71548) | Neocapritermes taracua P3 segment gut microbial communities from Petit-Saut dam, French Guiana - Nt197 P3 | ecosystem: Host-associated > Arthropoda: Insects > Digestive system > Gut ... | reverse complement strand
GTTTTTCTTTTTCCTCTCTTTCTTGCTTTTCTTGCCTTTCTTTTTCCTCTCTTTCTTGCTTTTCTTGCCTTTCTTTTTCCTCTATTTCTTTCTTTTTTTTGAGTTTATTTCTTATTATTTTTATGATAACAAATAAAAGAATAATAATACCTATAAATATGCCTATGAATAGTAGATTTTCTGCTATAAAAGAAAAAATCTCTACAATGACGTATTAACAATCCCTATTAGTATTAAAATGCCTAATCCTTTATCATTCATATTTTAATTTGTATTACTTATTAGATTCTCCACCGTTAAAATAAATTGTTTTGCCGGTTCCAGCAAATCTAAAATTTCATCTTTTGATATTTCAGCCAAATCATCATAGTCTCCGGTTTGTCGGAGATTAAACATTCGTCTATACGCTTTCATTAAATTTTCGTCAATTTTCCCTTCATTTATGTAATGTAACCCCAATAATGATTTAACTCCATTATGCGTGTGCGCTATATGTCCATCTTTTATTAACAATGCAATTGCAGCATAATAACAAGCGTAGTAAAGTCTATTTGCAGCATTGTGCCAACGCATATTTTGAATAGCAAATTCAACATCTAATAATGTGTCATTAGCTCGCTCTAATCTGTATTTTACAAGTGTATTTCTTTCAATATCTGTTAGTTTCATGCTTTTTAGATTAATTGATTGCTATTCCTTCAGTTTCCACATTTTTATAAAACGGAGTAATTTTTCTTTTTTTCCACTCATCCTTTGAATACAAAATTGTGTTTATTGCCACACCATGATTCCACCCTATTTTATCAAACGGGAAACCATAAGTATCCTCATCTTTAAATGTTTTCTTCTTTTTATTCAGCAATACCAATAGATCCCAATCCGAATTCGGTCGCGCATCTCCACGCGCCTGCGAACCAAAAAGTATTACTCTATCTTTCGGCAATATTTGTCGCTTTAAAGTTTGTATTTCTTGAAAAATTTGCTGATTCATAGCGTAAAATTTTAACGATGCAAAAATAATATTTACTTTTTATAATTCAATTATCTAAATAATAATTCCGTAAATTCAATCTGTGAACAAAAAGTTTTGTGTTTATTTGCACCCAAAATTGCATAAATGATTTCCAAAAAAACAATTGACGAAATACTGATGATCACCAAAATTGAAGAGGTGGTTGGGGATTTTGTTTCTTTGAAACGGCGCGGACAGAATTGGGTAGGGATTTGCCCGTTTCACGATGATAAAAATCCGTCCATGTATGTGAGTCCGCGGTTGGGCATATTCAACTGTTTTGTTTGCGATACCAAAGGAAATGCCGTGCACTTCGTTATGGAGCACGAAAAAATCTCTTACCCCGAAGCGTTGCGCTATCTGGCTAAAAAATACAACATTACCATTGAAGAGGAAGCCGAAAAAACTAATGAAGAAAAAGAAGAAGAAAATAAGAGAGAAAGTTTGTTGTTGGTAAATCAATTTGCTGAAAATTACTTTATTGAGCAACTTTTTGATACGGAAGACGGGCGGAATATTGCTTTGAGCTATTTTAAGGAGCGCGGACTGAACGAATCTATCATTAAAAAATTCAAATTAGGCTACAATCCGGAAGGCTGGGATGCTTTTACGCAAACTGCCTTGCAAAAAGGGTATCATAAAGAGCAGCTGCTCGCATTAGGATTAACCAAAGAAAGTGAAAACGGCAAACTGTTTGATTTTTATCACGGACGGGTTATTTTTCCCATTCATAGCGCATTAGGAAAAACGCTGGGCTTTGGCGCGCGCACGTTGAAACAGGGAGAAAAAATTGCCAAATATTTCAACTCGCCTGAAAGCGAGGTATATCACAAAAGCGATATTTTGTACGGGTTCTTTTTTGCAAAAAAAGCGATTCGCACGTTCGATAATGTGTATTTGGTAGAAGGCTACACCGATGTAATCTCGATGTTTGCATCCGGCATAGAAAATGTGGTTGCCTCGTTGGGTACGGCGTTAACCAAAGGACAGATAAAACTGATTGCGGCTCAAACTCAAAATATTACGTTGGTGTATGATGGCGATACTGCCGGAGTAAAAGCATCGTTGCGCGGTATTGATATGCTGTTGGAAAGTGGGTTGAATGTGCAAACCGTAATGCTTCCCGAAGGCGAAGACCCCGATTCGTTTGCAAGAAAAACAACACAAGAAGAACTAAAGACTTATTTTCAAGAACATTCGGTAAGTTTTATTTTGTTTAAAGCGGAAATATTGTCGAAAGAAGCCGGAAACGACCCGATGAAACGCGCCAAAATGGTAAACGAAATCATTCAAAATGTGGCAGATATCCCCGATGCTATTGCACGGGCGTTTTATATTAAACAGTGTGCGGAATTGTTTCAACTGTCGGAAGAAACGTTGAATGCGCAACTACGGAAGGCGGTTTGGAAAAAGCATGAAGGATTGAAGGATAGAAGGACTGAGGGACTGAAGGATGGAAGGAGTGAAGGACTGAAGGATAGAGGGATTGAGGGACAGAGGGATAGAGGGATTGAAGGATTGAAGGATGATGAGGGTAGAGGAGGAGTTGAACAGGTGAATGTGGTGGAACCGTTGCCGCGGCAGCAGAAGTTGGATACGGATAATCGGTTGCTTGAGACGGAGAAAAATATCATCTTACTTATCTTGAAATATGGTATGTTTGAAGTGGATGTGCAGGAAGTGAGCGAAAACGGGGATGCGTATTTTGTTAAAACCCGCATTGACCAATATATTTTCGATGAATTTCATCATCAGCAAATCCAATTTTCTAATCCGCTGTTTCAAAAAATATATGTTGAATATTCTGAAATAGCGAATGTGGCATCTAATCAAGATGTTATTAAAAGTTATTTTTCAACGCTTGAGGATAAAGAGATTACCGATTTTGTGATTGCGCATTTATTGAACGATGAACCGGAAATCAGCGAGTTGTGGCTGAGCAAACACGACATCGTTACGCGAAGCGTTACCAACAACATTCATAAACTGAACAACGCCGTTGAGGAAACCATTTTGATGTTCAAACTGCGCATTATTGAAGAATATAGAAAATTGATTTTAAGAGAAATTGCAGAAAACACCGATGAAAAATTGGAAAAACTGATGTTTCAAAAACTGCAACAATTATTGAGGCGCAGAGAGGAGATTGCAAAGTTGCTGGGGGCGGTGGTAACCTTTTAAGTCCACAGATTTGCACAGATTTGCACAGATTTGCACAGATTTCTACAGAAAATAATTCGCGGAAATCTGCGGAAATCTGCGGAAAAATTTAATTCCAATTCCAGCACAACTCCACTAAATCCTTCCACGGCACACCGGCATATTCGGCAACGGTGCGATTGCAAATTTCACCATTATAGCAATATACGCTTTTTAAAAACAGAGGATTTAATTGAATGGTGTGTTTTACATTTTTAGAAAATAAAAATGCAGAAACTAATTGATAAACGGTGTCTTGTATTTTATCTTCGGTTAAATTCAAAAAATTGATGCCTAGTGCGGTAATCTTTTTTTCGTGTAAAAACTGAACCATCTCTTTAGTAAATGCCTCGGGAGGTGCAGTAGAAAGAATAATCTGCTTATCTTTCAAAAAGAAAATCTCTTCCAATGAAAAAGGCTCATACTTCAACACCATATTCGACAGCGCGATAATGGGCAACTCATCTTCCATAATATCTGCGCCATATTCTGTAAAATTGTAATCGGAAATATTATGCTCAATGCCTAATCCTCTTTGAATAAGCACATCCACGTGCTCGTTTACTAATTCTTCAATATGTTTAAGCGAAAGGAGCAGTGGTGCGGCAGAATTATCTGAAACGAGCATACCGATAGTTGCCCTAACTTTTTGTGTATCAAATTCAACAGGCGAAAGTTGCGGTTCAAGTGTGTGTGCAGGTTTTAAAGGAGTGTTCATTAGAAAGTAAATTTACGTGTTTGATCATCAATGCGTTCTATGGTGATCTTTACCGGTTCTTCCTCTAAAATGGTTTCTATTTTTTCTGCCCACTCCATAAAGCAATAGTATCCGGTCTCCAAATATTCAAAAAGTCCGATAGCAACTGCTTCTTCGGGGCGCTCAATGCGGTAAAAATCGAAATGATATACCGGCTCGTTTTGCGGTGTCCAATATTCATTCACTATGGCAAACGTTGGACTTGACGGAATATTTTGAATGCCCAAACATTTACACAACGCCTTTATTAAGGTAGTTTTTCCCGCACCCATTTCGCCGCTGAAACTAAAAATACGGTGGTGTGGATGGATGTTTAGGATTGTTTTCGCCAACTCATCTAATTGGCTATGGGTTGCGGTAATTTCGTGGGATTGCATTGTGACTTTTTTGAGGCACAAAAATATTTTTTTTTATTACACGAATGTTTTATTTTTGCTGGAAATTAAGAAATTATTAAAAAGATAAAATATGAATAAAACAGAAAAACAGATTTTTTGCGCAGATGCCGATATGTGCGCCATCATTGCAAAATGTAGTTCGCAAAATAAATGGGAATTATGGGGCTGAGCAGTATTTCGGAAACAAGTAAGGCAGAATACAAAATCCGTCTGTTTGAAAACCATGAATTTGATGATGTTGAGCCAAACAATACAAAAAGTGGACACACTCACATATGTAACCTCTTAACCTCCTCATACAGAAGCTCTCTCAGCGTATCGTAATTCTCTTTGGTTTTGGCAGAAATAAAAATTGACTTCTGCCCAATTTTCGCCATCCATGTTTCCTTTAATTCACCAATGGTAATATTCCATTTTTCTTTTGGCGTTAAATCGTCCGGCGCTTTGGCTACCCAAGTGTAGTTGTCTATTTTATTAAATAAATAAATCATAGGTTTTTCGCCGGCATTAATTTCCTGTAAAGTTTGGTTAACCACCTGAATTTGCTCTTCAAAATCGGGATGGCTAATATCCACCACATGCAACAGAAGGTCGGTTTCGCGAATTTCATCCAAAGTAGATTTAAACGATTCTACCAACCCGTGCGGCAGTTTGCGAATAAACCCCACCGTATCGGACAATAAAAAGGGAAGATTTTCAAAAACCACTTTTCTCACGGTAGTATCTAACGTGGCAAACAGTTTGTTTTCGGCAAACACCTCCGATTTGCTGATGAGATTCATCAGGGTAGATTTACCCACGTTGGTGTATCCCACCAAGGCAACCCGCACAAACTTCTCTCTGTTGCTGCGTTGCGTGAATTTTTGCCTGTCAATTTCTTTCAATTTTTCTTTCAGCAGTGCAATTCTATCGCGGATGATACGGCGGTCGGTTTCAATTTCTTTTTCGCCGGGTCCGCGCATTCCGATGCCGCCGCGCTGTTTTTCCAAGTGTGTCCACATTCGGGTAAGGCGTGGCAAAAGATACTGATACTGCGCTAACTCTACCTGCACTTTGGCGTGCGCAGTTTGGGCACGCTTAGAAAAGATATCCAAAATAAGACGAGTTCTGTCAATAACCCTACACTTCAACACCTCTTCAACATTGCGCGTTTGCGAGGGCGACAGTTCATCATCAAACACAGCGATTTCCACTTTGTTTTCTTCAATATAACGGGCAACATCTTCCAATTTTCCGGAGCCGAGATACGTGCGCGGGTCAGGGTATGGGAGATTTTGAATGAATTTTCGAATGGCTATCCCTCCCGCCGTATCGGTTAAAAACGCCAACTCATCCAAGTATTCATTCACTTTTTCAAAAGGAATAGAAGGCGTGGCAACAGCAATGAGTACGGCAGTTTCGTTGTTTAGTTGTTTGGTAATATCTTGCATTATGGGTTAGAATTTGAGAACGCAAAAATATATGAAAGAAAATGTAATTCATCGCAAGGACATTTCCATTTCAAACAAATCATTTCTTATAGCATTTAGCTCCATCACAGAAAGTGTATTAAATAGTTGTAATTGACAAACATGTTTCGCTTTCAAAAACTGCAAAATCCGCAACCCGTCTGCTTTTTCGTGAAAGGCGCGAGTAAATTGTGGCAGCGTCTTAAAATTTTTACGCAAAGGACTCCATAAATCTTCTGTTTTATATTGTTTTTTCAAAAAATCAATAAATTCGGTGTCTTTATCTTCTGTAAAAAGTTGAGGAATAATGTCGTAGGTTTCTTTAATTTTATCAAATAATGAATGATGATAGATGGGGTAACTGCTCCAGTTTCCGCTACTTCCTTTAATCATCGCGGGACCGGTGCCGAAATCAACGCGAGTGGAGAACCGCGCGGCAGGATATACTAACTCTGAATTGTAATTGGAGATGTGCGTCATCTTACGAAGTTTCTGCAACAAATAAAAATCTTCACCATTTTTCAATGGTGTAATACCTCTGATTTTTCGCAACACATTTACCTTAGCTGCTATTGCCGAGCCTATGGCGGTAAACGTGTAAGGCGAACCAATTCGGTGCATATTAATAAAAAAATTGCGCAGATAAATCTCATAACGCAAAATCGCACGATTGGCGTTCTCATCTTCTGTGAGTTGATGATAATAGGGTAGGGATAGCACCTCAATTTTATTTCGCATAAAATTTTCTCCAACAGATTGTAGATAATTTTCAGAAAACAACGTATCTGCATCTAAACTAATGATAGCATCATCATCTTTTGCTGTTTTCATAATTTCATCAAAGAGGGTTTTCCGCGCCCAGCCTACGCCGTAGTTGTTTTTTTGCCAGCCGTTGCCTACGGAGGTTTTGTCGATGATGTTTAAGGAGTTAGAGGAGTTGAAGGAGGTAAAGGAGTTAAGGTGGTTTAGTAATTTTTGGTTGTTTTGGCAAATTTCTATTTTTTCCGCATCATTCCACCACATATCAGGTTGGTTTACACAAACATAAACCGAAAAAGAAAAATCTGTTTTTTGTTGCGCAATTGCAGCCAATGTTTGCGGCAAATAATCCAATTCATCAAGCGCAGGAATAGCAATATATAAGTGCATTTTAGTTACAAGTTTATCATATCTCATATCTCACATCTCATATCTCATATCTCAATTCTCAATTAAGCCTGTAACATCCACCTTATTTTAGAAATCAAAATATCAATCCCTTTCGCATTGTGCCCACCTTCGGGGATGATAATATCGGCAAACTTTTTAGAAGGTTCGATAAAGGTTTGGTGCATCGGTTTTACAAACTTTTCGTAATGAAGAATAGATTTGTCTAAACCTCTACCTCTTTCATTCACATCACGTTTAATAATTCTGATGATGCGCTCGTCGGCTTCGGTATCTACAAAAACTTTTAGGTCAATCATATCACAAAGTTCCGGATCTGTGAAAATTAAAATGCCTTCCACAATCACCACTTTGCCGGGCGCAACAGAAATGGTTTCTTTTTGGCGGGTACAGGTAATGTAGGAATAAGTGGGCATCTCAATTGTTTTTTCTTCTTTTAATTCTTGAAGATGTTTTATTAACAAAGAAAATTCTATAGAAGAAGGATGATCAAAATTTATTTGCTCGCGTTGTTCTTGTGTTAAAATGCCATTATCCTTGTAATAAGCATCTTGCGATAAAACGCGCACGCTTTCATCGGGAAAGCATTTTACAATTTTTTTAACTACTGAGGTTTTTCCTGAACCGGAGCCACCAGTGATGCCAATGATATACATATGATATTTTTTTGTGAAATATTATTACTTGCACGACTTAATTTGCATAGTTTCAAAAATTTTATTAAAGTTTCCGAAAAGTTGCTCATATTTTGTTGTATTGATTTACAAGCAAATATACAATTTTATTTTGAATTTGAATAACTTTTTTTATTTTTTTCTAAATGTACCACGCATATACTATTAGTTATTCTGTTTCTAAATACAAACTCCATAACATATCCAGAAGTTCTTCATTCCTAATACAATAGCATACCACAAGTATCCGGCAATCCCTGCAAACAACATCCCCCAAACTACAGCCGGTATCCCCGTTATTTTTTTTAACAACGTGGCATCGCCTGCTTTATCTTTTTGTTTAACAGAGAAAAATAAAACGGTTAATGCTGAAAATAGTGCATCTACGGCAATAAAAATGGCGTACAATAATGTTACAATATGAATATATTCTGCATTGTTTAAGTAAATTAAATACCCGTTGATGCCGCAAAAAGCAACTATCCATATTGCGCCGTAAATGTTGCGTATCCAAAGCAACAACATAAAGAAAAAAAGAATGGTTATTCCTATTAAAAAACCTCTTTCGTAACCTACAGATAATAAATAGAATATGAGATATGAAATAAGCGAGGCAAACGGATAGCCGGCAATGGCTACTAAAAAACTGCCGAATTTTGTTTTGGTTGTGGTGGTAGTGGTGCCTGAAGCATCATTAAAAAGTTCAATTTTCTTAACGCTACCTTCCAAAATGAGCGCCATTAAAGCGTGTCCCAATTCGTGTATGGCGGTGTTAATGAGGTTGAACCACTTTCCAATAACAGGAATGCGGGGCAACAGCAAAGCCAGCCCCGCAAACCAATAAATTAAAGGAATCTTTAAAAAAGTCAAGACTTATTTTTTAAGATTGTGTTTTTTAACAAATTCGTCCAAAACTTCTTCCAAAGTAGGCGTTCCAATTTCTTGAAGTTCATAACCCACTTTTACAACGGGTTGGTTAATTTTGCAGAAACGCGGAAGGTCAATCGGGGTGCCGATAACTACTGCTTCGCAAGGGGTGTTGGCAATGGTTTTTTCCAAATCTTGCATTTGCGCATCGCCGTAGCCCATAGCCGGAAGCAAGGTTCCGATGTTCGGGTAAGTAGCAAAAGTATCGTTCAAAGAGCCAATGGTGTAAGGTCTTGGGTCAACCAATTCGGCAGCGCCGTATTTCATAGCGGCAACGGTGCCGGCGCCAATCTTCATTTCGCCGTGCGTTAAGGTTGGACCATCTTCAACCACCAACACTTTCTTACCTTTAATCAATTCCGGTTTATCAACGGTTAAAATAGAAGCCGCGTCAATCACTGTAGCTTTCGGGTTGATGGCAGCCAAGTTTTGGCGCACTTTGTTGATGTTTTCCAAAGAAGCAGAGTCTATCTTGTTGATAACGATAACGTCAGCCATACGGGCAACTACTTCACCCGGATAGTAACTTACTTCTGCGCCCGGACGCAACGGGTCGGCAACGCCCACGAACAAATCGGGAACGTAGAACGGGAAGTCGTTGTTTCCGCCGTCCCAAAGCACGATGTCGCAACCATCGGGATCAACTTCTGCAGCGCGAAGAATATCTTCATAATCCACGCCGGCATAAATTACGTTTCTTTTGGTAACCACGTGCGGTTCATACTCTTCCATCTCTTCAATGGTGCAGTTGTGTTTTTTCAAATCTTCTACGCAAGCAAAACGTTGCACTCTTTGTTTATTCAAATCGGCATCGTAAGGCATAGGGTGACGAATAGCAACCACTTTTAAGCCCATTCCTACCAAATATTCAATGATTTTGCGAGAAGTTTGCGATTTTCCGCAGCCGGTACGGGTAGCGCCCACAGCGATTAACGGTTTTACAGATTTGATCATCGTGTCGTTAGGTCCCATTAGCACGAAATTAGCGCCGGCAGCATTCACAATAGCGCTGATGCCCATTACGTAATTGTAAGGTTTGTCGCTGTATGCAAACACACACTCATCCACATTAAATTTTTTGATAAGCGCCGGAAGTTCCGATTCTTTGTAAATGGGAATACCGTTGGGATACAAATCTTCTCCTGCCAATTCTTTAGGATAAGGTCTGCCGTCGATTCCGGGAATTTGTTCTGCGGTAAAGGCTACCACATTGTAATTTGCGTTGTGGCGGAAGTAGGTGTTAAAGTTGTGAAAATCACGCCCCGCCGCGCCAATAATAATGACATTTTTTTTCATAATGCTTTGATTTTTAAGGTTTATATAATAAAAATTAATTGTTTTTTTGAAGGGGTGCAAATATAGACTTTTTATGCAATTAGGTATTAAATGAATATTGAACAATAAATAATGTAAAAATTCTATTTTCGCGCAAAATTTTTATCATTTGAAAAATACTAAACGACACATCTTTCTTATTTTTTACATAATAATAGTATCTTCTTTTTTTTCGTGCAATAGCAACGCCAAAAAAGTATCTATTTTAGAGTATGACGGCAAGTTTCCCGATGAATCTGCGCGCAATATTGAGTATGTAATGAGCGAAGAGGGAAAAATTACCTTTACGCTCTACGCGCCGGTGATGAATAAATATAACGGCGAAAACCCTTATTTCGATTTTCCGGAAGGCATTAAAGTCTCATCTTATACCAACGGAGAAGTACATTCAACGCTTACTGCAGATTATGCCATCAGCGAAGAGCGCACCCAACGGATGGAAGCGCAAAAAAATGTGGTTATTATTGATTTAATAAAACAGGAAACCATTCTTACCGAAAAAATTATTTGGGATCAAAAAAACAAACAAATCTATTCTGATGTAGAAATTACTCAAATTAAAGCAGATGGTACTGTCAATAAAGGCGATGGCTTTGAGGCGGATGAGAAATTTACCAAGTATGCTATTCGCAATCCGCGAGGGGAGATTTTAGCGGAAGAACTGTAATATTAGTAAGGGTGAAAAATTTTTTACCCTTACTTTTTGGCGATGTTGATGATTACCTGCACTGCTTTTTCCATAGATTCTACCGGAATAAACTCATATTTTCCGTGAAAGTTATGCCCACCGGCAAAGATGTTGGGGCAGGGGAGCCCTTTGAAGGAAAGGTTGGCGCCGTCTGTGCCGCCGCGAATAGGTTTTACAATGGGCGTTACTTCTGCATCTATCATTGCTTTTTGGGCGCGTTCAACCACATAAAACACCGGTTCAACCATTTCGCGCATATTTTTATATTGCTCTTTAATTTCACACTTCACTCGGTCTGCGCCATACTTTTCATTCAAAAAAGCAGTGATTTTGTGCATAAATTCCTTTTTTTGTTCAAAAAGTTGTTTGTCATGATCTCTAATGATATAATTCAATTTGCTGTTTTCTACCGTGCCTTCCATTTTTGTTAACAAATAAAAACCTTCGTAATGATCGGTGTATTGTGGGCGTTGAAACTCCGGTAGCAACGCATTAAACTCCATAGCAATCAGTTGCGAATTTATCATTTTGTTTTTGGCATATCCCGGGTGAACATTTCTTCCTTGAATAGTAATAGTGGCACCGGCAGCATTAAAGTTTTCATATTCAAGTTCGCCCAGCATTCCTCCGTCTAAAGTATAAGCAAAATCGCAGCCGAATTTGGCAACATCAAAATGGAGTACGCCTTTTCCAATTTCTTCATCGGGGGTAAAAGCCACTCTGATTTTACCATGCTTAATTTCAGGATGTTGTATTAAATATTCAAGGGCACAAATAATTTCGGCGATGCCGGCTTTATCGTCGGCACCCAATAAGGTTTTGCCATCGGTGGTTAGAAGTGTTTGTCCTACATAGTTTTTCAACTCCGGAAAATCTGAAATAGCTAAAAGCGTATTTGTTTCTTTATCCAACACAATATCTTTTCCATCATAATTTTCAATGATATTGGGTACAGCTATTCCGGGCATATCTGGCGCCGTATCAAAATGTGCAATAAAGCCGATTACCGGCATTTTTTCTTCACAATTAGCAGGCAAAGTAGCAGTAACGTATCCAAATTGATCTTTTTCTACCTCTTTTAACCCTAAAAATTTTAATTCTTCTACCAACATATCTCCAAAAACAAGTTGTTCGTTGGTACTGGGGTAAGCTTCCGATGCATCGTTTGAAGTAGTAGCATACGAAATATACTTTGAAAAACGGGTGATTAGTTTGTGTTTCATAAATATTTAACTTAAAATTAATAATTTGTT
>Ga0082212_10010475_pt1 | contig 11858 bp, 9 predicted proteins | sample TergutNt197P3_FD_71548 | JGI IMG/M metagenome (GOLD analysis project Ga0082212, IMG submission 71548) | Neocapritermes taracua P3 segment gut microbial communities from Petit-Saut dam, French Guiana - Nt197 P3 | ecosystem: Host-associated > Arthropoda: Insects > Digestive system > Gut ... | reverse complement strand
TTTCGCCCGTGGTTCCCATCGGCAAAATGCCGTCAATGCCTTCCGCAATCTGAAAATCGATAAGACGGCGGAAACCGTCATAGTCCACCTCGCCCGAATCTTTCATCGGGGTGACAAGTGCCGTAAAAGCGCCGCGAAATTCTGCCATGTTTTTCACCTGTAAATAAAGATAATTGCAGTTTAGCCCAAGGACGGATTTTTTGCAATGCGGCAATTCACTGCGGGTTTACCCGCTCCTTACTTTGCCTTCGATACACCAAAAGCCTGCTTGCTTACTTTACAATCCTTCAACCGCGGCTTACCGTCACTGCCCATATAAAGACCGCTTTTGTAATTACCTTGAAGTCTTGCACGTATCATATCATCTTTGATTGGACACGCCCCGCATAGTTTACTAACCGCAGACCTTCCGATTTTAAGTTCAGCTTTTTGTATTATTATCACACATTCGGGACCGCCATGCGATCCGCTTTCTAAAATATTTTCGTTCTTTTTAAAAATTCCCATTATCCATGATACCACGAAAAGGGCTCGGCGTTAAGAGTGTCATGCACCGGTATAAATACATACTTCTCCTTTGTCTTCTTTAAGACAGTTCTTCAGAATACCGTTGGCGCGTAGGATTTTTTTTCGCAGACAATAAAGCAAAACATCAATTCCCGCCATATTATAGTATGCAGCCTGTTAACGGTCATGCTATATTTGAGAAGGAGAAAGTTATGGAAGCTACAACAATTCCCAATCCGCAGGGTTCACTTTTGGAAGACGTGAGGGCGTCATTTCAGGAAGTAAGGGATATGTACAAGGAAATCGCCGAAAGTCAAAAAGAAACCGACCGGATAATTAAGGAAAATGCCAAACAGATGGGCGACCTCCACAACCGCTTTGGCGAACTGGCCGAACATCTTGTCGCACCCGGTATTAACGAGCGGTTCAACGAGTTGGGGCATCATTTTGATGAAGAAGCTACCGGTGGGGTTAAAATCAAGGAAGACGGCAAGATAAAAGCGGAAATTGACCTGTTGTTGCAAAACGATGACACCGTTATGGCGGTGGAGGTAAAGGCGATGGTCAAAATAAAAGATATAGAGAAACATATCAGGCGGCTGGAAATACTGCGCGATCACCGGCGAAAAAAGAACGACCTGCGGCAGGTGGAAGGGGCGATAGCGGGAGCCATATTCGGCGCGGTGGAAAAAAAGGGGACTGCTGAAGCGGGACTGTATGTAATTGAGCAGTCCGGTGATACCATGAAAATTGAAATGCCTGAGGGTTTTGTCCCCCGAAGGTGGTAACCGGCGGCATCCTTTCACCGAGTGGGCAAGAAATTGGAGAATACCCCCTAAACCTCTTCGTCTTTGCGTCTTGGCGTGGATAATTTCTAAAGGAGACTTTTTTCCGTAAGACGATTCTTTTTTGCCCATTCGGGCAGCATCTGTTCGGGGCCCCACGCAAGGGCCTGTAACAGCAGCCGGGCGCCTGTTTCAAAAACAGGGGCAAGGGACTCGGCTTCCGGGGCGGTAAAATCCGACAGTACCCAGTCTGCAATTCCGTTGTCCTTTCTGGTATCACCGCCTTTTCCGGGAACCCTGTCGTCCGGCCTGCCGATACCCACCCGCAGCCGCCAGAAATCGGCACTGCCGAAACAGGCTTTCATGGAACGCAGCCCGTTATGTCCGCCAAGGCCGCCGGAAAATTTCAGCGAGAGGGTTCCGAAGGGAAGCTCTATTTCGTCATGGATCACGATAATTTCGTCAAGTTTAATTTTAAAAAACGCCGCAGCCGCCAGAGCCGATTCGCCTGAAAGGTTCATGAATGTCTGAGGTTCCAGAAAATGAACCTTTGCCGGCGGATCTTCAGGCTGTGTCCCTCCGGGAGAGGTATCCATGTTCGCGGCTGTTTGTACCCGGTCGTAATCTGTACAGGCATACAGGCCCTTGAATTTTTTCTGCCGGTCAAGATCCCGAAAAAAGGGCAGAGCCCCGGCGAGCATCCACCCGGCGTTATGGCGGTTGTTTTCGTATCCCCGGCCCGGATTTCCCAAAAAAACGACAAGCTGCAACATGAATCCATGTTATACCGGCCGGACGGAAAATTTAAGCGGATTATACAGCGGTTTTTTGCGGATACATGATAATCTGTAAGCGACAATAATAAAACTATTAGCGATATATCCGTTTTTTTTCAAAAATAATGAAAATATTGCAATATATGATAAATTCTTGTAATTTTTCGGAAAATTATTATAATTTATTAATATAGGAGTTCGCGATAATGGGTGACGAAATTAACAAAAACTTCGATTTGCCTACCCTTATAAAAATGGGTGACGTTGATGTTAAGCGGGTTGTAATAGTCAACGTATCGATACGGGTTGGTGATTATTTTACCTTGCTGGCGAAATTTGAAGATGACGCGCCCAAGGGTATGGAAAGTCTAAAAAGAATAGCCAACCTTGAAGCTGAGGAAAAAGATTACAAAACTATGGCAGATATGATGGATCTGCTTGAGGAAATAGGCTGTGTAAAAATTACACCCGCCCTTGAAGAAATGATTAAGGCGGGCAAAAGAGGCCATGTCGCCTATGCCTGTGAATGTGCAAAAAATCTACTGGATTCATACGAAACGCTGCAGACAAGAATAACCACGGCCAAAAAAGATGAGGAGAGCGGCTCATCCCGGGAAGAGTACGAAGCCAAAACTTTGAAGGAAGCTGTAGCGCACTTGGAACAACCGGAAGTAGCTACCGTTAAACCTCGGATTCTTGCCGTTGACGACGCCCCTGTTATAATAAAGACCATAACTTCCGTTTTGAGTGACGAATACAAGGTGTACGGGATGACAGACCCGACGTTGATTAAAAAATTTCTGGGACAGATAACACCGCATTTGTTTTTGCTTGATTATGAAATGCCCGAAATCAACGGATTTGAGCTCATCCCCATTATACGGAGTTTTGACGAACATAAAGAAACGCCGATTATCTTTTTAACGTCCATGGGATCAATGGAACATGTATCGACGGCTCTTTCACTCGGGGCGTGTGATTACATAGTGAAGCCGTTTAAGGGAGATAATCTTCGAGGTAAAGTAGCCAAGCATCTTGTCAAAAACAGAATATATTACTAATTATAACGCCAGGTGTTTTTCTATTGCCGTAACCAGTTTATCCGGGTCTACGGGTTTGCCCAGAACATCGGCAACACCGTAGGTGTTAACCTGATTGTCAAATTCCGGGCCGCTTTTACTGCTGATAATAATTATCGGTACATGTGTATAACTCGGGATTCTTTTTATATCCTGTAAAAATTCAAAACCGGAGATATTGGGCATTTCGATATCCAGAAGAACAACATCAACCTGGTTCGAATTTAAAAAACTCAGCGCATCAGTAGCGGATTTTACGGCCCGGAAAATAAATTTTGAGGATAAAATCCCCTGATACGTGGTAAGTTGCGCCATGCTGTCATCAATTGCAAGGATTTTTTTCTTTTCCATAAGCTTTTTATCCTCCGGTTTATTTTTTACCGCTGCGGGTAATGGTATTATACGAAGATTACCATGAAGGAACTACTTTAGCAACTCCCGCATCACGTTCATGGCGCTTTCGTTGTCCATCATCATCACCGCCTCCTTTATCTTATCCAGTTCTTCCTTAAGCGCGCCGCTTGTCTTTAGTGCGTCGAGGCTGTCTACCGCTTCATCAATGGCGGCAAAATCATTTTCATCAATGGCTGTTTTTATCTTATCCAAAATAGGCGGTAGCTCCGGCGGTATTTCGATCGGACCGGTATTTTTACTTTCATTCGAAAAGGCTTCCTCAAAATGTGATCTTAAAATGCAAAGAGATTCCAAAAAGCCCTGAAGGTTCGCCGAGCAAAAGGCGGCATCCTCGTTGGCGGACGCTTTCTCAAACTCGTATGCCCGGGCGGAAAGCTCCATTACGCCTATATTGGCCAAGGTGCCTTTTATACCGTGCACTTCAATGCGGAAATTGTGCATATCGCCGGCCGCTAAAAATTCCTGCAGGTTTTTATCGGATTTATCAATTTCCTTTATCGTCATATTCAGCATTTTTTTGTAAATGTCCCTTCGGCCGTAGATCCTTTCCAATCCCGTCTCTACGGAAAGCCCTTCTATTTTTTCTATATTCTCCCAGAATTTTTTATCTGTGGCATCGTCGGTTTCGGCGTCATCATCCGCAGGCGTAGCGGCATCGGCATCGGTATTTGACGCGGCACCTGACGGTGCGGTATCCGTTTTGCCGGGTTCGCTGAACTGTTTTTCGGACGGAAGCAGGTTATTAAGCGTCTTTTTCAACAGTCCCGTATTTATGGGTTTTGTCAGAAAATCGTTCATTCCCGCAGCCATGTACATATCCCTGGAACCTTCAATTGCGTTAGCCGTAAGTGCTACAATAGGCACATCTATACCCGCTTCACGAATTATTTTTGTGGCTTCAATGCCGTCCATTTCGGGCATCATGTGATCCATAAAGACAATGTCATATTGATTCTTCTTAATCATCTCTATTGCCTGTTTACCGGACGGAGCTGTTTCGGCGGTTATTTTATAGATCAGTAACAACTCGCTTGCAACCTTCAGGTTGACTGCATTGTCGTCCACTACCAGTATCTTCGCATCCGGCGCGTACAGTACGTCTTTATCACTGTCATTGCGGGGGAGCTGTGTTTCATCACCCTGAACCTTTGGGATCGTGATATGGAATGTCGTACCCTGGCCGTAAAGGCTTTCCACGGTAACTTGTCCGTCCATCAAATTCACCAACGAATTGGTAATGGCCAGGCCGAGACCTGCTCCCTCTTTTTTACGGGTTTTCTCCATATCGGCCTGGGTGAAAGCCTCGAAAAGCATCGGGATGTCTTCCGCCCGCATACCCATGCCCGTGTCGGTGATCGAAAATATAATGACGGTATCTGAAATGTTAACGGTCAAACGCACAAAACCCCTGTCGGTAAATTTAATCGCATTGCCCAAAATATTCAGAAGGGCCTGTCTGAGCCTGGTTTCGTCTCCGTACAAGCATTTGGGCATTTCCCCCTGTACAACCAGTTTGAACGCCAGCTTTTTTGAACCGATTAAAAATTTTGCCATTGAACTGATTTTATCGATTAATGCGCCGAAATCATAATGTACGGGCGCAAGGTCCAATGTTTCGGCCTGCATTTTGGAAAAATCCAAAATGCTGTTTATAATATCCATAAGTGACAGGGCGGCTGCATGGATATCGTGTGCGCATTGATGCTGGCGTTCGATATTGTTTGTAGACAGTTGCAGTTCCGACATTCCGATTATCGCGTTCATTGGTGTGCGGATTTCGTGCGACATATTGGCCAAAAACATGGATTTTACCTCACTAGCCCTTTCGGCGATCTCCCTGGCCTCCTGCGCTTCTTTGGTCATCAGCATCAGATCTTCCGTGCGCTTCTCCACAGTTTCTTCTTCCAAATACAACTCTTCGTTCAGCGTGCTTACCATCTTTATAAACGCGCTCTGTAAAACCGAAACTTCGTTTTTGCTGTCCAGGCTTTGGTCCGGGATATCCTGCATAAACTCAATATCAAAATTACCGGCTGTTATCTGCTGCGCGTAGCCTGTAAGTTTCCGGATAGGTTTGACAATGATGTTAAAACTGTAAAAAATGGTAAAAATAATTAACACCATACATACAAATCCGCCGATTATCATTATTGTCAGAATTTTGTATCCCTGTTCAAGCAGCAAATGCAGAGGCGTCTCCATGTATATGTACAACGGACGGTTCTGCCCCCTGATATCAGAATCTACCAGTTGAAGCGAAACAAACGACTGTTTTCCGGAAAACGGCGAGACAATTTCGGCGGTATACATATTATTTTGTTCCGGTGTGCCGTATTCAATAATTGCCCTTACCATAAAACTTTGTATATGCTCCAAATTTTCATGTGTAAGGAAATCTTCAAAATTTTTGCCAATAATATCCTCAGCGGGGGAATGCAGTATTGTCATATCATCGTTCAACAGCAATACCAGACGTTCCCGTTCGCTCTGTAAATATTCAATCGGGTAGAATATATCCTGATACGTTACATCCGCTTCTTTGAAACTGTGCTTAACCCACCGGGCGATTTGATCCGCCTGTTCGGCGTCCCGTGTCTTTGCAATTTCCAGCCTGCCGGAAAAATTAACCTTCGCCAGCAATGTTATCAGCAGGGCAAAAGAGACAAAAGCGGTAATCAACGTGGTTAGTATCGCCCTATTAATAGTAGATATTCTTTGCGGTCTGCGTTTTTTCATCTTCTTCTCCAAGTGCTGTTCAATTATACCACATTATGGTAAAATATGGTATTATTTTACAAGGAATAAGGTAAATGTTCGGAAAAAGCTTCAAAATTAAGATCATCATCCCCGCCGTTGTCGTTTTGGCCGCTTTGGTTATTGCCCTGAATGTTTTTCTGTTGGTAAATTTTTCGACCCAGAGAGACGCCCTTATCGGTGAAAAACTGTCCGCAAATATCAACAGCTTAAAGTTGTACCTTGATAACAGTAAGGCCAATTCCAGAGCGGCGGCTGTTTCAATGGCTTTGAATCCTGATGTTGTAAGGGCCGTAAGGGAGCGCGGTACCGGTGAATTATTACGGATCTTTACCCCTACGCACTCCCTGTACCGGATAAACTACTACACGATTTGCGACAGTAACGGAACGGTACTGGCAAGGACGCACGAACCCGATAATTTCGGCGATTCGGTTTTGGGCCAGCAGAATATAAAAGACGCGCTGGCCGGCAAGGTATCGACCTATTTTGAGGAAGGGACCGTGGTAAAGGTTTCCGTCCGTACCGGTTCTCCCGTGTATGATTCGGACGGTACGCTGATTGGCGCAGTTTCTGCCGGTATACGGTTTGACACGGACAGCACGATTAATGAACTGAAAGAACTTTTCAAATCCGAGGTTACGGTTTTTTTCGGCGATACCAGAATTGTCTCGACAATTACCAGAGACGGACACAGTATCGCCGGTACAAAACTTGATCCCGGGATTGCCGATGTTGTCATTCATAACAAACAGGAATATTCAGGCAGCGCTTACATCCTCGGCACCCAATACAGAACATTTTATATGCCGCTTTTAAATGCCCGGAACGAGGCTTTTGCCGCGTTCTTTGTTGGAATTAATGATGTAGAGATAACAGCGGTTACAACCAGAGCTATCCGTAACGGAATTTTACTCGGCCTGGGCGGACTTGCCGTATCCATATTGATACTGTTTATTATTATTTCTTCCATTAGCGATCCGATTGTCAGGCTGTCGGGTGATATGGAGCGTATCGCAAACGGAAATCTGAACATAGAAATAAAGGTCAAAGGTGAGGATGAAGTAGGCCGTTTGGCCGGGTCTTTTCAGAAAGTGGCGGTTACAATTCACAAGCTGCTTGAAGAAATAAATGTCATGATTGGGGAACACGAAAAGGGCAACACCGATTACTGTCTCAATGCCGGGGAATTTGAAGGCGATTATAAATCACTCGCCCTCAGTGTTTTAAAATTGACGGCCTTAAGCATGAAAGACCAGCTTACGGGAGTGCCGAACAGGCGCAGCTTTGACAACCGGTTGGGTTGGGAATGGAAACGGGCGATAAACGACAAAACTTCTATCGGTATTTTGATTGTTAATCTGGACAAATTCAAAAATTACAATGAAACATTCGGCCGCCGGCAGGGTGATACGGCATTGCGGACGGTGGTAAAAACAATCAATCAGACACTGCGGCCATCGGAAGATTTTATCGCCCGACGGGAAAGTGATGAATTTTTTATTCTGCTGCCGGCCACGGATTCGGATGGCGCGGTTAGGGTTGCTGAAACGATCCGCAGGGAAGTTGAGAAAGCCCTGATTCCCAGTACCGAATTGGAAGGGGTAAAGGTAACCGTCAGCATTGGTGTAAACACACAGGTACCCGTACCCGGCAAACTTGTTGACAATTTTATTTCATCGGCCGACAGCGCGCTTGATAAAGCAAAAGAAACAGGAAACAGTGTTGTTTTTTACAGGGACGGAAATGTTAGCTAATCCCAACTAAACCGTTGTCTATATAAGGAGGTAGAATATGAAATGGTTTGATGACATACCGATAAGAAACAAACTTTATTTCGTATTTGGGATATTGGTATTAATAATGATTTCCTTTGCGGTATTTTCTGTTGTAGAGATAACCGGCATTAGCAGTAAAAATATTGAGTTGATTAATTTTTACCAGATTCGGCAGATATATGTAGTGGACGCAATTGCCGATTTCAGCAGGATGCGTTTTGCAAATCTTTCCAGGGGCTACATCCTGGAAGCCGAAAACGCGGTACATATGGTTTCCGGAGTACTGGAAGATTATGAGAAAAGCGCCGCGTCGTTTCAGAAAAATTTATCAGGTTACCGTGAAATGGTGTTATCCGATCCGTGGCTTTCCGAAATGGAGAAGCAGCAGCGCAGGGCCATTGTGGAAGGAATTGAATTTTCGTTTAACAATTATGCCGATCTTGTCAGAAGAATTCAGGCTACCGTGGATACTATGGACAGGCTGGAGATAATCAGGATTTACGAGGTATCCATCCCCTCCGGGAATGCTCTGAACACCCAACTGCAGGAACTCCGTGATTTGGTTTTTTCCACAACCAAGAGGATATCTTTGGAAACAACGGAAAATACAGAGCAAACCATAAATCTGATCTTCTTTATAACCGTCCTCTTTATTTTTATTTCAACCTTTGGTATGTTTTTTATCATTAAAAATATTAACCGTCCCATTTTAGACCTGGAGAAGGCGGTTATAGAAATTGCAAACGGGGACCTGTCCTACCCGGTTCGGACAGAACGCAGGGATGAAATAGGGAATCTTTCAAATCGGATAGGCGACATGGTTAATGAAATTTCGGAACACAATAAAATAATGGCTATCATGGATAATCTGGATTCCATGATATGCGTTTCCGACCTTGATTATAATATGCTCTACATGAACAAGCGGATGGCGGATAAATTCGGGGCGGACAGGGAAAACTACGTAGGACAAAAATGTTACAAGGCCACAAGAAATGTAGACGAACCCTGCTCATTCTGTCAACTGGATAAGCTTATACCGTTGAAAAATACATTTCCTTCCCGTGACTTTGAGTATGTTTGGGATGATGTTTCAAAAGTATGGCTTGGCGGTACAGATTCGATTATCCAGTGGGTGGACGGTAATACCGTGCATTTTCAGTCCATCAGGGATGTGACGCAGAAAAAACATCAGGAAGAATTGCTGGAAAAAGCCCTTGAAGCGGCGAAAGCGGCATCGGTTGCGAAATCTTCTTTCCTGGCCAACATGAGCCATGAAATTCGCACGCCGATGAACGCGATTTTGGGTATTACGGATATCCAGCTTCAGGATGACAACCTTCCGCCGAAGATAAGGGAAGGCTTGGACAGGATACACAATTCGGGTAATTTGCTGCTGGGTATTATTAACGATATACTGGACCTTTCCAAAATTGAAGCGGGCAAGCTGGAATTGGCGCCTTCCAAATACGAAGTCGCAAGCCTGTTAAACGATACCGTGTCCCTTAACATGATGCGGATCGGCAGTAAGCCGATTGAGTTTATACTTTCGGTGGACGAAAATATTCCGACATCCCTGATCGGGGACGAACTTCGTATCAAACAAATTTTGAATAATTTACTCTCTAACGCGATTAAATATACGAAAGAAGGCGTGGTCAAGTTGATCGCATCTGTAGAACCCGGGGAAACGGAAGAAGTAAAAGAAGAATCCGGCGTGACGCTTGTTTTTATGGTGACCGATACAGGGCAGGGAATGACGGAAGAAGAGGTAAAAAAACTGTTTGAAGAATATTCTCGTTTTCACATGGAGGCCAACCGCACGACCGAAGGAACGGGGCTGGGCATGAGCATTACGTGGAATTTAATTCACATGATGAACGGAAAAATTTCCGTGGAAAGCAAGTTGAACATGGGTTCGGTATTTACCATACGTTTGCCGCAGGGCAGTACCGGTTCCGGTTTTATGGGCAGGGAATTGGCTGACAGCCTTGAGAAATTCGAGTTAAACGGCACAAAACAGGCAAAAAAATCGCAGATGGTATTTGAGAAGATGTCCCACGGCAAGATTCTGGTAGTTGACGATGTGGAATCGAATCTGTACGTTGCCACAGGATTGATGGCGCCTTACGGGATTTCCGTAGAGACCGTTTCCAGCGGTTTTGAGGCGATTAAAAAGATCAAAGACGGCAAAACTTACGATATTGTGTTTATGGATCATATGATGCCGGAGATGGACGGAATTGAAACAACTAAAAAAATACGCGAGCAGGGATATACCCGGCCCGTTATCGCCCTGACCGCAAACGCCGTAGTAGGGCAGTCTGATATATTTTTGGCAAACGGTTTTGACGCTTTTATTTCCAAACCAATTGATCTACGTGAATTGGATTCAACGCTGAAACAGTTCGTGCGGGATAAACATTCCGCCAAATGAGTAAAAAAAACAAATTGCTTGTCTTTTCGGTATAAACGGCTTACAATGGCCTAGATCCTTTTTGTACTTATTTTTATTACGGGAGGTATATATGATAGAAAAAAGCGCAAATGCAAAAACAAGCGCCAAGCTGCGGTACGGCATGGTCGGCGGCGGGCAGGGGGCCTTTATCGGTGACGTTCATCGTAAATCCATCGCCCTGGACGGCCTGGCGGAAATTGCCGCCGGTTGTTTTTCCCGTTCGCCGAAGAATACCCTTGCGACGGGTAAGGCCCTGGGTATTGCCCCGGATCGGTGCTATAAAACCTTCGGGGAAATGGCCAAAGCGGAGGCAAAACGATCCGATAAAATCGATTTTGCGGTGATTGTAACACCGAACAGTACCCATTATCCTGCGGCAAAGGCCTTTTTAAACAGCGGAATCCATGTGGTTTGCGATAAACCTCTTACATTTGAGGTTGCCGAAGCGCAGGAACTTGCGAATCTGGCGAAAAAGAACAAGCTGCTCTTTGCCGTTACCTATACATACACCGGTTATCCCGCTGTAAAACAGGTAAGGGAGATGATCCGAAAGGGTGAGATCGGCGAAATCCGGTTCGTGAACGCCGAATATCCCCAGGAATGGCTGGCAACCCCTGCGGAAAAGGGGAACAACAAACAGGCAAAATGGCGTGCCGACCCGAAAATCTCCGGAAAATCCAACTGCGTGGGCGACATCGGGTCCCATGCCGAAAACATGGTGTCCTACATGGCCGGTTTGAAGATAAAATCCCTGTGTGCCCGTCTGGACAAAATCGTAAAAGGCAGGGTATTGGACGACAACGCCAGCATCATGGTCGAGTACACAAGCGGGGCGAAAGGGCTGTACTGGGCGAGCCAGCTTGCCGTGGGGTATGACAACGGCCTACGGGTGAGGATTTTCGGCGCAAAAGGCACGATCCAGTGGTCACAGGAAAATCCAAATTATATCGAAGTCTTTAAGATGGGGAAGGCTAAAGAGGTATGGTCCCGGGGCAGGGAGGCTTTTTATCCCCATGCCCAGGGTTATTCACGGATTCCGTCCGGTCACCCGGAGGGTTATTTTGAAGCACTGGCCAATATCTACAAGACCTATGCGGGCGCGCTTGCCAAAATAAAAGCGGGAAAATCCCCCGCCGCTGCGGATATGGATTTCCCCGGTGTGGAAATGGGAATCGACGGTGTTAAATTCATTAACAAATGCGTGGAAAGCTCCGCCAAGGGAGCTGTCTGGGTTAAATACTGAAAAATATGAATTTTAAAGGAGTTGTTTATGTCAAGACCAGTAACAATTTTTTCGGGACAGTGGG
>Ga0082212_10010474_pt1 | contig 11858 bp, 7 predicted proteins | sample TergutNt197P3_FD_71548 | JGI IMG/M metagenome (GOLD analysis project Ga0082212, IMG submission 71548) | Neocapritermes taracua P3 segment gut microbial communities from Petit-Saut dam, French Guiana - Nt197 P3 | ecosystem: Host-associated > Arthropoda: Insects > Digestive system > Gut ... | reverse complement strand
ACAACTCCAAATGACGAATATGAAACAACTTAACGCCATGCCCGCATAAAACATCGTGAATGTTTTACTGCCTTTGAAAGGTTAGTAACACAAAGGGTTACACTTGCTTATTGCGCTGGTGGCGTCAGTTCACAAAGTTCGAATAGAACATCGTTCGTGATGAAGGCCGTTTCAACGACTTTGTAGTAGCCCCTTCCCTCTCACTGCCGTATCCAGTCGGGCGAATTTGTCTGGCCGGCGGCGGGTTGGCGGGGTTGCCGGGCGGGCGGTGCCGCACTGCGCTGACCGACGGAACGTTGCGCCTGTTGACGCTGTGCCTGCTGACGCGGAGGGGCGGTCGCGGGATTGCTTGCGGCAGTCGGTTGTTCGCGCAGCAATTCCTGTTGAGAGGTCAACGGCGTGGTCGGTACGCGAATCACAATGCGCTGCTCGGTCGGCGGCGACAGATCAAGCTGCCCGGCGATCTGTTCGACGTTCGGTCCGGTCGGTTGATTACGCGTCCTGTTCTGCTGCATGACGCGGTCGGTCAGAGACGGTGCCGCGCCAAGATCGGTCAGCGAACCGCCGCCGGAGTTGGTCAACGAACCGCCGCCAAAGTCGGTCAGATATGAACCTCCTACTCCCTGCCCCCTGCTCCCTGCTCCCTGATTCCCGCTCCCTGCTCCCTGCTCCCTGCTCCCTGCTCCCTGCTCCCTATTCGACGCTCCCTGAAGCCCGTCTCGAAGCATTCGTGCATCGGCAAGCGGCATCATCTTGAGCGTGATCTCAATCGCAACGGGCAGCCCGCGCTGGTTGAGACTGTTCCAACTGTCCCGCCATTGGCCGCCGTCGTAATAACGGAACCGGCAACTGACGACTTCCGGTGCGGACATCTCCAATTGCAATTTCTCGTTCGCCGCGTTGCGTGCCGCCGCGTTCGCCGCCTGCATTTCGGGCGTCATCATGGTCATTTGCGGTTGTTGCGAACGCGCGGCACTGGTCGTCGCAACACGGTCGGTCAGCGACGCACTGCCGTAATCGGCGAGCGACCTGGTTTCGGTTCCGACGGTCGCGAGCGAATCGGAATCGTCGAAACCACCGGTCATACCGGCCATACCGGCGTTTTGTTGACTCGGCATTCCGGTCGGCGTTTCAAAGTCAAGCTCGCGTCGGGTCAGTCCGCCGCCTTCCGGCGACTGGAGCGTGAAATCGTAATACACCGTTTTCAGTTCGGGCGCCTGCACGCCGTATTGTGCGGTCGTGCTTCCGGGACGAAACGGGTTGATCTGCAATACGTCGATGCGCATCGATGTGTTCGTGCCGGACAGACCGAATCGCCTGACCGCGTTGGTGTTCAACTCGCGCGCCGGATGCAGCGGGTCTTGAATCGCACAGGCGAGATCGTCGGTCACGAGCAGCGAGAGCGACCGGACAAGTTGCGAACGTTCGGCACGGGTTTCGCCGCGAACGAACGATTGGGAGAACATTTCGACGATCCCCCAAATCGCACCGAGCAGAACAACCAGCAGCCCCAGAACGATGAGAACTTCGATGAGAGTGTAGCCGCGGCGCGGAGCGCAGAGCGCAGAGCGCAGAGCGCAGAGATGAGGAGACAGAGAGCGGTGAGTAGAGGGCAGAGAAACAAACACTCTGCACTCTGCACTCTGCGCTCTGCGCTCTGCACTCTGCGCTTTCATGGCTGATTCCCCCCGCCTGTGTTGGGGCGATTGCCGCCTCTTCCGCCGCCTGTCCGACCGCCGCTTGCTCCTCCGCCGGAGTTGCCCGGCGATGCGTTGCCGTTTCCTCCGCCGATTTGCGTGTTGTCACCGGCTTGTGTTGCGTCTGATGCAGGCGGAGCGTCTTGCGGTTGGGCGTCGTCTTGTGAGGGCGGGGCGACTTGAGGTGACGTGTCGTCCGTCGAGCTGGTCGTCGATGATGTCGATGACGTCGTTGTTGTCGTTGATTCGTCGCCGGCGGATGTGCCGGACATTGAGACCGACATTGAGACCGTTGTGACCGTTGAGCCGAGGGTGGATGCAAGCGGATCGTCGAGCGGAATAACGAGCGCCGGGGGGACATCGGTCGCCAAGGGGTTGCCGCGAGACGCATTGGTTCCCGGTCGCGCGGATTGACCGGGGCTTGCACCGCTTTGCCGACCTTGTGCGGGGGCAGTCATTGCACCGTTTGATCTTCCGGCGTAGTCGTCGAGCGAAAGCGGCGGCACGTCGTACATGGTCCCGTAAGACGTTCCTCCTGCGAATCCGCCCGCCGACATGGCGCCGTAATTTGCACCGCCCATTCCGCCCGGCGGCATCGCGCCGCCCTGCGAGCCGCCCATGACGTCAACCAATGAGGTTGCACCGCCCGTCATGTCAGCCAGGGAGGTTGCGCCGCCCGTCATGCCGGGCATACCGTTTTGCGGATGGGACATCGCGGCGGCGGTCAGCGCGAAGGGATTGCGCTGCATGGCCTGCACGAGTTGCGGGTCGAGTCGCGAGTTGTTGACCCAGTGCGTGATCTCGTAAAAATCGGCGCCGGCGTGTCGTTCCTGCGTATCGCCCGGCAGGTATTGGCGTGACATTTGCGCACGCACGGCGGTCACGCCCGGCTTCGTTGCGGGAAACAGTTCGACGGTGAGAAACCAGTTGTCGAGTCCGGCGACCGGCTCGTCGAACGCCGGCGCGAACGGCACGACGCCCGCCAGCATTTCGTTGACGCGCGTCTGGCAGGCGAGTTGAACGGTCGAAAGTTCTTCCGCCGCAATCGCCGCCCGACGCGCCTGCATGGTCATCGTGGTCAACGCCGTAAATCCGATGATGAGCACCGCTAACGCAACAAGGACTTCGATGAGAGTGTAACCGTTAAGCGCAGAGTGCTGAGCGCAGAGCGCAGAGTGTTTATTAATCGCAGAGTGTTTTTCAAGCGCAGAGCGCAGAGTGCAGAGTGCAGAACGTTCTGAGTTCTGCGCTCTGCGCTCTGCGCTCTGCGCTCTGCGCTCTGCGCTCATAATCTCTGCGCTCTGCGCTCTGCACTCTGCGCTCATCGTACTGCCTCCAAATCTCCGAGGCGGGCGGTGCCGGTGAGACCGCGCATGGTCACGTCGATGTACAAGCCGAGGCGGTCGGTCGAGCATACCGAAAAATGCGCGTTCGACGTGCGACCGTTCGGGAAAAAGAAAATGGGCTCGGACCAGAGTGAGGGGCTTGGGACTAGGGACGAGGGGCTAGGGGTTAGGAGTGAGGAGTTGGAAGTAAGGAATGGTGAATCACTATGAGTAACGCCAAACCCCTGCTCCCTGCCCCCTGCTCCCTGCTCCCTGCTCCCTGCTCCCTGAAACGTCAATTGATGCGGCAACTCTTTCTGCACGGGCATGAACTTGCTGACGGGGATCGCGGCGATCATTTGCATGTCGGGTTCGGACATGATTCGGTCGGTGAGCGACGGAGCAGGGCCGAGATCGGCAAAGGTCGGCGCATCGACGGCAACGTCGGTCAGCGAACGACTTTGACCGGCAACCAAATCGGTCAGACTGGGACTGCCGCGATCGGCAAGCGTCGGTCCCGTCGAACCGGCGACTTGCCGGGATTGACCGGAATTCTGCGTCGTATCATCGGGCGGCGTTGCGCCCCTGTCCGGCGTCGTGCTGCTATTCGGCGTCGTGCCCGTATTCGGCAACAACGCCGGCATTTGCGGCAGCGGTTGCGGCGGGTAGCGGAGGTCGTATTCCTGTTTCGCCATGATCTCATAACAGCCGGTGCCGGGCTGGTAATGAAACGCCAGCGGTTCGCCGGATTTCATCGATTCGAGCCGCGTGCGATTGAGTTCGGCTTGCAGTTCTTTCGCCGCACTGGTCAGCCGCGACCGGTCGAGCATCCGCATGACGGACGGCAAGCCCAGCCCCGCGATGACGATAATAATCGACATCACGATCAGCAACTCGATCAGGGTCAAGCCCTGCTGTCTGCGGTTTGTGCGGGTCATGGAGGGAAGGGGATAGGGGATAGGGGTGAGGGGATAGGGGCGAGGGGTGAGGGGATAGGGGGATGGGGGATAGTGTTCAATGAGCCGGTGACGGAGCCGTACTCGGCGCAGTCACCGGGCGTCGTCATCAAATCCGGCGGATTTTTGATCGCGCCGGGATCAACGTTAAGCGATTCTGGATCAACGTCAAGCGATTCTGGATCAACGTTAAGCGATTCTGAATCAACGTTAAGCGATTCTGGATCAACGTCAAGCGATTCTGAATCAACGTTAAGCGATTCTGGATCAACGTCAAGCGATTCTGGATCAACGTCAAGCGATTCTGGATCAACGTTCATCCCGGCGCGATCAATGACTTTGTCGGTTTTGTCACTTATCCGACCGAAATGGACGCCTCTTGCCCGCAAACCATCCGCCATTCGCTACAATTGTCGGCAAAACCGATAAAACCCAAGATATGTTCAGGTATAATAGCACAAAATACCCAACGAAATCCCGGAGTTGACGGTTTTTTTAAAATAAATGGATTGTGCCGAGCGGCACAGGAACGAACACACAGTTTCGTCCCTGTGCATCCGAACGTGGGGAACTTAGGGAGGAACGGGATATTACATGCCGTAGCCGCCGCCGGGCGGCACCATTCCGCCACCACCGGGCGGCACCATTCCGCCACCACCGGGCGGCACCATGCCGCTACCACCGGGGATCATACCATCACTGCCCGACACCATCCCTGTTCCGGAACTACCATACCCCCCCGTGCCATACTGCTGCTGTTGCTGTTGTCGTTGCATTTCGACGGCGGCGGGTACCCAATTGCGGAGGTCGTCGGAGTTTTCGATGTCCGGCTCCGAAATTCCGTTCGGTCCGGCCGACCAGACCGCCGGTTTGCCGTCTGCAGTGCGATTGGTCGGGTATTCGTAGAAATACTCGTTTTTCCACGGGTCAAGCGGAAGGACGATCATATTCTTGGGCAAATAGGGGCCTTTCCATTTGGCCGTCGCCAGGCGTGCCCGATATTCCTGCACCGACGCAGTGTTGTTGCCCATGCCACCCATTCCGCCGGTCATACCACCGGTCATACCGCCCATATCGCCGGTCATACCACCAGTCATACCACCAGTCATACCACCAGTCATACCGCCGGTCATACCACCGGTCATACCGCCCATATCGCCGGTCATACCACCCATACCACCGGTCATACCGCCCATATCGCCGGTCATACCGCCCATACCACCGGTCATACCGCCCATATCGCCGGTCATACCACCGGTCATACCGCCGGTCATACCGCCAGTCATACCGCCGGTCATGCCGCCCATATCACCGGTCATGCCGCCCATACCGCCCGGACCAACTTGGCCGGGATAACCTTGGGGTGCAAAATTACCAGGCCCCGGTTGTTGGGTGTTGTTCGGAAACGGCGTTGCCCCGTTTGGCGGTTGGGGGTTGTTCGGGAACGGCGTTGTCGGTGACGTCGCGTCCATTCCCGTCGGCACACCCACGGGGTTCGACGTTGCAACCGGTCGCGTGATAAGCGCCTGCAAGCCGATACCGCCGTGTGCCTCATCAAGCGGGTAAGAGCCCGTGTCGATGTTGTACAGCTCAAGCGCACTGTCGAAATTATTGACCTGAACCTGTGTCTGGTTGACCAGCGATTTTTGATACTGTCCCCAGATGATCGGTACGAGTATCGCCATCATGATGAGGAGAATCGCAAGAACAATGAGAAGCTCCATCAGCGTAAAACCACGCCGGAGTTCCCGGTTTTGTGAGAATGTTTCGAGTTGTTTGTACATTGTCTTTCCTTTCGAAATCATATTAAGGTGGGGTTAAGCGCAGAGCGCAAAGCGCAGAGTGCAGATCGCAAAGTGTTTTTATCTCTGCGCTCTGCGTTCTGATCTCTGCGCTGATTACATTGCAAAATCCATATCAAATACGGGCAACAAAAGCCCTATAATAATATACAAAACGGCGGCTCCCATTGCAAGGAGCATCAAGGGTTCGATGAGCCGCATGAGCGTGTCGAGCTTGCGGGAAACCTGACGTTCGATGGTGTCCGCCGCGTTGACGAGTACGGTTTCGAGTGCGTTCGATTCTTCGGCGACGGTGATCATGGCCATGACCTGCGGCGGGATGATGCCCGATTCGCTGAGCGGTCGGGAAAGCGATTCGCCCGACGATACGTTTTCGGCGGCCTTGGTGACCGCGTCGGCCAAAATGAGGTTGCCCGTCGATTGACTGCTGATTTCCAGCGATTTCAAAATCGGCACGCCGTTGGCCAGCAGCGTTCCGAGGACGCGGCACAAACTCGCAACCGACGAATTGAGCAAAATATCGCCGATGAGCGGCAGTTTCAGCTTGAGGCGGTCCACGAGTTTTCGTCCCCAGGGCGTGGTGATCTGGCTCCACGTCCAAAACGCCAGCACGCCGATGACGACGAGTGCGTAACGCCAGTAGTTCAGGATCAGCTTGTTGCCCTCGATAAGCGATACGGTGGTCATCGGCAACGGTTTGCCGTTTTGTTCGGACAGTTCGAACATCGGGGAGAAGTTGGGCACGAACACCGTGAGCAGCACGAACACCATCGTCACGCCGACGACGGTTAAAATCGTGGGATAAATCATGGCCCCGATGATGCGGCTTTTCATTTCGTTGGCCTCTTCGAGGAACTTGGCCACCCGCTTGAGCGAATCTTCGAGAAACGCCCCTTCGGCTCCGGCACGGATGATGCTGATCGTCAGCGAGTTGAACACTTTCGGGTGCGCCGCAAATGCGCTGTCAATCGAATCGCCTTCGGACACGCGATCGTGGATGTCGGTCAGCACTTCCTTGAGTCGCGGATGCTTCGTCTGGCGGATCAGCACCTGAAACGCAGCAAGGATCGACACGCCGTTTTCGAGCAACTCGGCCAACTGCTGCAAGGTGTTCGCGATCATGGCGTTCGGCACGCGACCTCGCAGGAACTTGAGTTCGATGTGCCCTTTTTTGGCGTTCTCAATCGTCAGCGCGAACAGCGACTGCCGGGCAAGCACGTCAAGCACGTCCCGCTTGGTGTTGGCGGTCAGTTTTCCGGTGACGTCGTCGCCCTGTAAAGTGCGGGCAAGGTAAATGAAGTCTGGCATTTTTTAAGTTCAGAGTTCAGAGTGTTTTTTTGCGATGCGTCTTGCGCTGGTTTATTCTTGAGGGTGATTCTTTTTAGTCAGTACTTTTTATTGTTTGGGGTTTATAAATGCGCTATATTTTTTTCGGCCAACCTGTCCCAAAGGGACAGAATTTCTATAACCCTCAGCGTAAGCTGGGGGTAGCGACCGCGCGCTACAAAACATATCAGCCCCAACGGGGCGGTACTCATGTGGTTCTGTGTCGCCCCTTTGGGGCTAAAGAGTTGGTGGTGGCCATAACCCCCAGCTTACGCTGGGGGTTATGGAAATTTCGTCCTTGCAGGACTATTATTGATGTGAACGGTTATTCCTTATAATACGACTTTTGGTTGCGGCCATGCCGCGATGGGGTTAATAATATTTTAACACAAATGTCACAAAGTTTTTTCACAAAGAACACAAAGGAGAATGTCAGTCTATTGGCATTTTTACTCGCTATATCCCTTATTTCTGAACTTAATCACCTCTCCCGAATTTCATGAATTCGATTCACGTCTTCTTCTTGAAGCTTTTTGTATTGTTCCCGTTCCTCTTCGGACAGCAGGCCGTTTTTCTCAACCTGGGCGCGATAGACCATGGAACGCCAGGAGTAAGGAAGCTCGTCTTCGCCGATGTTTCTCGGATATTTTTCAATCATTTGAGTGCAATACTCAATGGCCTTGTCAAAGTACTCCTTGTTTTTTGGATTCCCCGTCGAAAGGGAATAATAACAACCTGCCAACTGTTTGCAGGCATATTCTTTGGAGATTTGTGAAAACCCTTCATACCCGATATCCTTCACATCCTGATACCGTTCCGCCTTGCTGAACTCCATGACCACAAGATAATCGTCAATGGCCTTGTGCGGTTCGTTTTTCCAAAACCCGGCTCTGGCCGCGATCAGGTACAACTCGTCACCACCCTGCCGGATGAAGTCCGTACAAAGTTCGGGTATCGTTTTTTCAATTTGGTGAGGATAATTATTGTGATGCAACAGGCAACCCAAAAGCTCCTTATAAGCATAGACCGTTTTGTCTCCTGCGGCGTTTTCGAGAGGCACCTCATTCAGGGGCGTTCCCGCGAGTAACTCGACGGCTTTCATGTAATCCGCCGACGCATGATGAAAACGCTGATGACGGCAAAGCGTTTCGCCCCGCCAGATGTATGCCTGGGCAAGTCGTTTTTTATCGGTTTCGGCATTGCCTTCCAGCAATTCAATGGCTTTGTTCAAATCATTGACCGAAAGAGACTCACGATTCTGATATTCGCGTTCGAGATATTTGTGTTGGAGGCGTGCTCTTCTTATCCAAATATCCGGGTTATCCGGTTGCAACATGATTAAAATCGTCGCCACGCGAACGGCTTCTTTGGCGTTGCGCAAAGATTCATAACATTGCAAAAGCGGTTCGAGCACATCAGTATCGTGCGAAGCGTATTTGAGGTATTGCTCGTAATGTGGAATGGCGGCTTGATGCTGATTGCGTTCAAAAAACATCTTGCCGATTTTTTTGTAGTACGGATGTAAACTGCCGTCATACGGTTTGATCAGATTCAAAAGGTCGTTCAGACGTTTGATGGTGCTCTGTGGACGGTTCTGCGAGTGATCGACATCCTCATGCAACGCCTTTTGGTACAAAGCTCCGGCATAAGCATGGACAAACGATCCCAACAACGGTTCTTTGGTGACACGCGATTGACTGGTAATCAAACTCAGAACCCGACTGTTCGGTTCTTCGAAATGAGCAACAAACTCAAGCATTTGCTCCGTTTGACCGGCCTCGTGCATGGCAAGGGCAATGTCGGCGTAGAGCGGATGGTGAGAATTCCCCCATTGCTTGAGTTGGTCAAGCGTCACCCGGCCGGAAGTGTAATAGTTAATGACATCTTCATAGCGTTCCAAACGGAACAGGGATTTGATGTGAATGTGATGAATGTTTGGGGCTTCCGCATAACTCGGCGACCAGTTATTATCATCCGATATTTCCCGAAAATCATCCGAAGCTGCAAGTGCTTTTTCGTAGTCGCCTAGTTTGAAATAAACAAACGCGCGATTAAAATAAGCAGTTTTTTCGTGGAGTTGTGTTAAAAACCTGCGTTCGGGAGGGTTTTTGAATTCATAATAAAAATAGGGCGAAATTTCCCCATGAATGATTTGGTCATAGAGTAACGCGGTTTCCTCCGGTTCCGATATTGTCAATGCGCTCGCCCGATTTGCCAGTTCTTCCCAGGTAAAACACTTGGGATACTCCACTCGCGAAATTCTTTCCTGCTTTTGCCACCGAGCAATCAATTTTTTCGCCAGACTCGTCCCGTTCGGCAGTTCATAATCATTGTTCCTTTGGATGAGGATATGATGCCATCGTTCGATCCAGTCCAGCCCTTGTTTGATCAATTCAATATTTTTCGGATCGAGCTCCGTTTTTTTATCGATGACATGCACCATACCCGACATGGCGTCGAAACAGTTGTCGTCGATTGAGACGGCACGTTCAAAACACGCAACGGCCTCGTCGTATTTTTCCAGACGCAACAACGCCCAGCCATGCATGTTCGGCGGCATCGGCCAAGCGGGATCGCAACGTTCGGCCAAGATGTAATCTTCTATCGCCTTTTCGTAATAATCCGGAGCTTTTTCATTCTCGGCGTAACAGTAATTGACTTGTCCGCGGAAATGATAAAACACCGCGACATCGGCATCAAGTTCGATCGCTTTGGTATAATGCTTAATGGCCTGTGTCACGTGCGACAGGCGTGATTCTGTCCAAAGCCGTGACATGCGATCATGCACGTAACCACACGCATAGTGGTAAAATTTGCCGTCTTCTTCCGTCAGACCGGTCCGTTGCGTCACCAATTCCGGCACTTCCTCAGGGCGATGGAATCCTGCGGTGACAACGATATCACGAAAAGCGTCGTTCCAGCGGTCGAGTTCACGGGAATCGGTCGTTTCAGGCTTTTTGATCCGGCGTATTGCGATCTTGCCGGTAAAATCCAGCGGCAGGTCGTCTTCAAGAAAATCCGCCGCTTGTTCCAGTTTGGCACGTGCCCTGGGCAACAAGTTGGTCGCGTCCCAACCCTTGGGATCAACTTCGGCAACCCGTTCCAACAGGGCGACCGATTCGCGATATTTGCCCAAATCAAAGGCACATCTGCCATGTAAGGCCACCGGAATGAACCAATCCGGTGCGAGTTGTTCCGCTTTGACAAAGTACGGTATCGCCGAGATGGAATAGTCCGGGTTCCTTGGCTGTTCGGCAAATCGATAATCGGTCAGACCACGAAAATAGTGAAACGTCGCGATTTCATTGTCAAGCTCAATGGCCTTGTCAAAATTCTCAACGGCCTTGGCATAAGAATCTTTGCGCAAATCCGTCGCGCGGGTACGAGTCAACAAATGATGGTAAATATAGCCCAATGCATAATAATAAACCGCTCCATCGCTTTCCCGGATTTCCGAAACGTCTTCGAGCAATTGCGGTACGTCTTCAAGTTTGATATTTTGAATGCGGGAGATGATCGAAGGCAGGAATCGCGTGTCGTTCCATTTCTCAAATGCGAGTGCGTCCCCCATGTTTTCCGGCTTTTTGAGTGGCTCGCTATCAGGATCAATCCCCATCTGCAACAGTGCGCTGCGAGTCTGCGACAGACCATTTTTAGTGTCCGCTTCGTTGGGATCAAGAATGGCGGCCCGTTCAAACAGGGCAAGGGCTTCGCGATATTCTTGTAAATAATAGGCACACCATCCTTGCAAATCCACCGGCTTGTCCCAAGTCGGAGCAAGTTGCTCTGCCGTGAGATAAAAGGGAATCGCAGAGGAGTAATATGCGATGTTGCCTGAATTTTTGGCAAAGAAGTAATCGGCCTGACCGCGAAAATGATGAAAAACCGCGATTTTATCGTTAAATTCAATCGCTTTGTTGTAATTTTCAACCGCTTGGGCATAAAAAATTTCGCGAGAATCAGGCTGTGTGGAATCACGCATCAACCGATCGTATATATGTCCCAGTGCGTAAAAATAAATCGCTCCGTCGCTTTCATGAATTTCCGAAACGTCTTCGAACAATTTTGGCACGTCCTCAATCTTGATGTTGCGAGCACGCGAGATGTACGAACTTTGAAATTGGTTATTCCACTTGTCAAACGCGATCGCATCTTCCAAGTTATCCGGCTTCTTGACCAGATTGGAACTTTGGGCAGGTGTAATCACGACCACCCGGTCAACACTCTCATCCGTCGTGAAAAAAGGGTCGAAACTCTCATCCGCCGTCGTAGCATTCCGGTTGCCGAAACGTTGAGGTTCCGCACGTCCAAACACGGCCACGCTGATCATCAACATCAGCAACCCTGTCGCCAAACAGACGGGAATCAAGTAGTCTTTCCAATTTTCCTGCTCTTTCATGACTTTATTCCTTATGTTGATGGTTGTTTCAGTTGATCCCGGAGATTACACTGCGATTCATACCCGGATCATGATGATCGTTCTTTCCGTTCCGCGATACTTGCGGTGATGTCGTCAATGGTAACGTCTTGCAATAATGCTTCCCGTTCTTCGGTGTAATCGCCGAATCCGTTACATTGATCCGAATCAGTGTCATTGACATCCGTTCCGTTCCCATAAATTTCCTCCGCGCTGAGGTCGATGTCGTCGTTCCACGAAATTCCGTAACCGCCGGGTTCGACGCGCACCGCCGTTTGCAGTGCCGGATGCCGGAACAACAGCGAAAATCCAGGTCGGTTTTCCCAAAGTTGCAA
>Ga0082212_10010473_pt1 | contig 11858 bp, 10 predicted proteins | sample TergutNt197P3_FD_71548 | JGI IMG/M metagenome (GOLD analysis project Ga0082212, IMG submission 71548) | Neocapritermes taracua P3 segment gut microbial communities from Petit-Saut dam, French Guiana - Nt197 P3 | ecosystem: Host-associated > Arthropoda: Insects > Digestive system > Gut ... | reverse complement strand
CAAAGTGTTGACAAGGAAGAATTATCCTCCCGGACAACACGGTAACAGCCGCAAGCGCAAGACTTCGGAATATGGGCTTCAATTACGGGAAAAACAAAAAGCGAAATACACTTATGGTGTATTGGAAAAACAGTTTAGAAACTTGTTCGATAAAGCAGCCCGCTCAAAAGGCGTCACCGGTGAGATGTTATTAAAATTGCTGGAAAGTCGTTTAGATAATATCGTTTTCCGCATGGGATTATCTCCTACACGAGCAGGAGCCCGTCAATTAGTATCGCATCGTCATATTGTTGTTGACGGTAAAGTAGTCAATATCCCATCGTATTCGGTAAAGCCGGGACAAGTTGTCGGAATGAGAGAAAGATCAAAATCATTAGAAGTAGTTATGGACGCTTTGTCAGGCTTTAACCATAGCAAATATCCATGGATTGAATGGGATCAGGAAACTGTAAACGGAAAATTACTCCATTTCCCGGATCGTGCGGATATTCCCGAAAATATTAAAGAACAATTGATTGTAGAGTTATATTCTAAATAATAATCTTATGGCGATATTAGCATTTCAGAAACCCGATAATGTATTGATGTTGGAAGCGGATGATTTCTATGGCAAATTTGAATTTCGTCCTTTGGAGCCGGGCTATGGTATTACAATTGGTAATGCACTACGCCGAATACTTTTGTCATCGTTGGAAGGATATGCTTTTTCGACGATTAAAATCGAAGGAATAAATCATGAATTTGCATCAATTCCTGGCGTACTCGAAGACGTCCAAAATATAATTTTGAACTTGAAGCAGGTACGATTTAAATGTATTTCGGAAGAAGTGGAAAGTGTCACAAAAATAAACGTAGTCGTTTCAGGAACAGAAGTATATACAGCAGGTAATATTGCAAAACATCTGGTTGGATTTGAAATTTTAAATCCTAATCAGGAAATTTGTCATCTCATATCCAAATCTGCCTCCTTTTCAATGGAACTGACTATTAATAAAGGACGTGGCTATGTTCCTGCTGAAGAAAATATGAATCCTGCCAATCCAGACGTGTGTGTGATCGCAATCGATTCGATTTACACGCCAATTCGAAATGTAAAGTATGCAGTCGAAAACTTCCGCGTAGAACAAAAAACCGACTACGAAAAATTGATATTTGAAATTTTAACTGATGGTTCTATCCATCCCAAAGAAGCGCTCAAAGAAGCGGCCAAAATATTGATTTATCACTTTATGCTGTTCTCCGACGAAAAGATTGCTGTCGAAACCGTTGACATTGAAGACAATGAAGAGTTTGATGATGAAGTGTTACACATGCGTCAATTATTGAAAAGCAAATTAGCTGAAATGAATCTCTCCGTTCGTGCATTGAATTGCCTGAAGTCGGCAGATGTTGAAACTGTCGGCGATTTGGTATCATTCAATAAAAATGATCTGTTAAAGTTCCGCAACTTCGGAAAAAAATCCTTAACTGAATTAGATGAATTGCTGTTAAATCTGAATCTCTCATTCGGGATGGAAATATCAAGATATAAATTAGATAAAGAATAAATAATGAGACATAATAAGAAAAACAATCACTTAGGACGCACAAAAGCACATCGCGAAGCCATGTTATCCAATATGGCGGTATCGCTGATTAAACACAAGCGAATTTTTACAACTACAGCAAAAGCAAAAGCATTACGCATCTATATCGAACCGCTGATTACAAAGGCGAAAGTTTCTGATAATACAATAGAGGAAGCAACACACAATCGCCGCATCGTTTTTGCGCAGTTGCAAGATAAATATGCAATAACTGAGTTATTCAGCAAAGTAGCAGATAAGATAGGCGACCGCCCCGGTGGATATACTCGCATAGTTAAAACTGGCGCCAGACTGGGAGATAATGCATCAATGTGTTTTATCGAATTGGTTGATTTCAACGAAAATATGTTGAAAGACGCCAAGAAAGCAGCTGCCAAAACAAGGCGCTCACGTAAAAAAGCATCAACTACTGCGGCAGAAGTTGTTTCAACTCCAACAAAAACAACAAAGGCAACCGCAAAAAAAATAGCTGAACCAAAGGAAGAAATCCTTGCCGATGATGTTCCTGCAGTTTCAGTTGTAGAGGAAGAAGAAATTGCTTCCGCCGATGTAACTGAAAATGCCGAAGAAGTTTCCATTAATGCAAAAGAGAATTAATACAAATTTTTCTGTACTAAAAAAGAGCTATCCTTTTCTGGAATAGCTCTTTTTTTTCATAGAGAATGTTGGTAAAGTTCAAATCCCAAGCCGAATTTTCAGTCCATCCAGTTCGATCTTTAATTCATTAGGAAGGTGGCTGCCAAAGCGAGCATAATGATCTTCTATGAGGGCAACCTCTGCTTTCCAGTCGTCGTTATCAACTTCAAGTACTTTTGCCAACCCTGCTTCGCACATTCCTTTCAAACCCTCAATATTGATAGACGCCGGAGCAGGGACTTTGCCAATAGCGGTATCTACTGTTTCGCCTCTGCCGTTGCAACGGTCAAAGATATAGGCCAATACACGACTGTTTTCGCCATAACCCGGCCACAGGAACTTGCCGTTTTCATCCTTGCGAAACCAATTCACATAGAATATTTTGGGTAACTGAGCGCCCTCATGTTGTCCGATCTTGATCCAATGGCCGAAGTAGTCGCCCATATTATATCCGCAGAACGGCAACATGGCAAACGGGTCTCGACGAACTCCTGTGTTCAAACCTAATGCAGCGGCTGTAGCTTCCGAGCCTACTATTGAACCCATAAAGACACCATGGTTCCAATTCATGGCTTCGTATACAAGAGGTACAGTACTTGGACGACGTCCTCCGAAAAGAAATGCCGAGATAGGCACACCTGCCGGGTTTTCCCATTCATTATCAATCGCAGGACACTGGCTTGCCGGCGCTGTAAATCGTGCGTTTGCATGTGCACATATTTCACCTGAAGCAATGTCATGTACCTTATTTTTCCAGTTGATGGTTCCAGCAGGACATTCTGTGCCAATACCCTCCCACCATATATCACCATCGGGTGTTAATCCGACATTGGTAAAGATGCTGTTTGCTTCGCAACTAATCATCGCGTTAGGATTTGTATTCATCGATGTAAATGGAGCTACACCAAAGAAGCCTGCTTCTGGGTTGATGGCATAGAGTTGTCCATTAGGGCCAAATTTCATCCAAGCGATGTCATCACCTACACATTCTACTTTCCATCCCGGGATAGTGGGTATCAGCATAGCTAAGTTAGTTTTTCCGCAAGCGCTGGGGAATGCGGCGGCAATATATTTTTTTTCACCTTCTGGATTGGTGATACCGAGAATCAGCATGTGTTCGGCCATCCAGCCTTCTCTTTTGGCCATATTGGAAGCGATACGCAAAGCAAGACATTTCTTCCCCAATAAGGCGTTTCCACCATATCCCGAACCATACGACCAAATCTCATTGGTTTCGGGAAAGTGGGTGATATATTTCTCTTCAATTGGCGCACAAGGCCATTTGACATCTTTTTGGCCTGGCGCTAAAGGGGCGCCTATCGAATGTACGCAAGGGATAAATTCGCCGGTTTCACCAAGTAAATCGAGTACTTTTTGTCCCATCCGTGTCATGATACGCATATTGACCACTACGTAGGGTGAATCGGTAATTTCAATGCCTATTTTGGCTATATTCGAACCGAGCGGGCCCATACTGAAAGGAATGATATACATTGTACGCCCCTGCATACAGCCTTTATACAGTTCGCGCATCGCTTGTTTTATTTCTGCAGGTTCTCTCCAATTGTTGGTGGGGCCGGCTTCTTCCTCAGTTTCCGTACATATATAAGTGCGATCTTCAACACGGGCTACATCACTCGGATCAGACTGAAAATAGTATGAATTAGGACGTTTATCTTCATTTAACTGTATACTCATGCCACACGCAACCATTTCTTTTAAAAGACGAAGGTTTTCCGCTTCCGATCCGTCACACCAATACACACTTTCCGGTTGGCACCAATTCGCCCATTCCTGCACCCATTGTTTTAGTTTTTGATTGTTTGTCATTTTATTATTGATTAATTGTGAAACCTTTAGTAACCTATTCTAAATCATTATCTACTTTTTTTTACTTGTTGGAATTTTGGTGTAAAGATATGTAAATAATTGAGAATTTACAATTATATAAAAAACATGCAATGTTTGGATTTACGAAGAGAAGTTATTGAGAATTGGGAATTAATGTTTAATTTTTCTTATTAAATAAAAAAATATATTAAAATTATGCCTATCTTTGTCGAAAATTTGACTTTTTTAGTGGTGATATGTTAAAAAAAATAACATTTATTTCGTTTGTTTTTTATCTGTTTTTTTCTTGTGGAGAGAAAAGTATTTACCGGATAAATGTAAATCTTTCAAATTTACAAGCGCAAGAAATATATGTCGTATTCGAATCGGAAGATTTTAGAACGATAGATACACTCATATATAAAGGTGAGGGCGGATTTATCATCTCCAAAGAACAGGCGGACTTACGGACGCTTACGATTTATTACGACAATTTTACACGTTGGATTAAGATTTATTGTGAACAACCGCAACGAATTGTTGTTTCAGGCGATGCACTCTATCCTCAGACAATTCAAGTTAAAGGAGGAAAAATCAACGATATGCTCAGTGAATTCCGAAAAGAAACAGCCATATTGCATAAAGAGCTTGCCATACTTTCCGACAACGGCGAATCCATTTCTGAAAAGCAAAACGGAACGATCAACATTGCTCAACTCGCAAATATCAGCAACAACCTTCATCTTCAGGCAGAAGCATTTATCAAAAATAATCCTGACGAAGCGGCCTCGGCAATTCTGATAAGCGAATACTTTATTGACCCGGACAATATTGATCAGATAAATATTCTTTTGGATGGTTTGAATCCGAATTTAGCCGATTTCTACGTCGTGCAGGAAATAAGAACCTATACCGAAAAAGCAAAACAGACAATTGTCGGCGCTCGTGCCCCGAACTTTAACATTAAAAATATTTATGGAAATACATTCAGTGTAGATTCTTTTTTAAACAGTTATTTCGTACTGGCCTTTACTTCAATGTGGGATGATGAGTGCCATACGAAAGAATTACATCTTGACGAAATAATTACTACGTTTCCTAAGGATAGCCTGAGTATGCTATTGATCAGCTTAGACGAAAACCCGCAGAAAATACGTGACTTACTTCGCAATGATCCTGTTCAATGGAATATTGTGACCGACTCGGCAGGACAGGCAATCGAATTATTAGATTTATACAATGTGAATGTATTGCCACGCTGTATTTTGATGGGCAAAGACGGTACTATCATCCTTAAAACAGATAATGGAATTGAACTTAAAAAGACGTTGGAAATATTGATGCAAAATGATTAATTTTTGAATCTTTAAATGATTAAATTCTTAAATAATATTTCATGTTAGTCAAAACTTATGCCGCAGCCGTACATGGCATAACTGCTACAATGATTACGATTGAAGTCAGTTGCACAAAAGGCATTCAATTTTTTTTGGTGGGATTGCCCGATGTTGCTGTGCGCGAAAGTCACGAACGCATTATTTCAGCTTTGCAGGTAAGTAAATTTAAGTTTCCCCGCAATCGCATTGTGATTAATATGGCGCCTGCCGATATTAGAAAAGAAGGTTCTGCGTATGATTTACCGTTAGCTATTGGCATCTTAGCTGCTGCCGGTGAGATAGGTATAAAAAACGAACTGTTGGAACACTATATGTTGATGGGCGAACTCTCATTAGACGGAAGCCTTCAGCCAATCAAAGGCGCATTACCAATTGCCATTATGGCAAGAGAAGCAGGGTTTAAAGGATTGATTGTCCCCAAGCAAAATGTATTTGAAGCTGCAGTGGTCAATAACTTGGAGGTATATGGGGCGGAAACAATCAAGGAAGTCATTCATTTTTTTTGTGAGAAAGAAGCATTGATGCCTACCGTGATTGATACACGTGAAAATTTTTATGCGCAACAACAGCAGTTTGAATTTGATTTTTCAGAAGTTCGTGGACAGGAAAATGTGAAAAGAGCATTGGAGGTAGCGGCTGCAGGCGGACACAATGTCATAATGATAGGGCCTCCGGGAAGTGGCAAATCGATGTTGGCCAAACGGTTACCATCAATACTGCCTCCATTTACTTTACAGGAAGCACTCGAAACAACCAAGATTCATTCGGTTGCAGGAAAAGTAGAAAAGAATACCTCCTTACTCACACAACGTCCTTTTCGTTCGCCCCATCACACCATTTCTAATGTAGCCATGGTTGGCGGCGGTTCTTTTCCTCAACCCGGTGAAATAAGTCTGGCACATAACGGAGTACTTTTTTTGGATGAGTTACCAGAATTTAACCGGAGTGTATTGGAAGTGTTGCGCCAGCCATTGGAAGACAGGAGCATTGCTATTTCCCGTGCACGCTTTGCCATCAATTATCCTGCAAGCTTTATGCTTGTCGCTTCGATGAACCCTTGCCCTTGTGGATATTACAATCATCCGGATCGTGCCTGCCTTTGCGTTGCAGGAAACGTACAGAAATATTTAAACCGCATATCCGGGCCTTTATTAGACAGGATTGATATACAGATTGAAATCGTACCTGTTCCCTTTGAAAAAATATCCGAACAGCGACCGGCTGAACCGAGTAGAGAGGTTCGTGAACGCGTAATTCGAGCGCGTGAAATTCAAAACAAACGATTTGTTTCTGACAAAAATACCTATTGCAACGCCCAAATGAATTCGCGTCAGTTGAATAAATATGCTGTTCCCGACGAGTCCGGTTTAAAATTGTTGAAAGATGCAATGCAACGGCTCAGTTTATCTGCCCGTGCATACGATCGTATATTGAAAGTATCCCGCACAATAGCCGACCTGGATAGCAGCGACGCTATTGAATCCCGTCATTTGGCAGAAGCAATCAATTACCGTAATCTTGATCGCGAAAGTTGGGGACTTTAATTCAATTAAGAATTAGGAATTAAGAATTAACAATCTCGTAATTCGTGACTATTTAAATGATTCGAAAATATGATTTTTTGGTAATTGGTTCGGGTATTGCGGGGATGAGCTTTGCACTGAAGGTGGCAGGTAAAGGGTCTGTTGCGCTGATATGCAAGTCCGGATTGGAAGAGGCAAACACATACTTTGCGCAGGGAGGCATTGCTTCTGTAACCAATATGTTTGTCGATAATTTCAACAAACATATTGAGGATACAATTATTGCAGGCGATTTTTTGAACGATCGTGAAGCAGTTGAGAAAGTAGTACTTCAAGCGCCCGAGCAAATCGAAGCACTGATCCATTGGGGGGTTGATTTCGACAAAGATGAGAAAGGGGAATTCGACCTTCATCGCGAAGGCGGACATTCCGAATTTCGCATCCTGCATCACAAAGATAAAACGGGAGCAGAGATTCAAGCGGCGTTGATACAGGCCATTAAAAAGCATCCTAATATTACCGTTTTTGAAAATCATTTTGCCATCGAAATACTGACTCAACACCATCTTGGATTGATCGTTACACGTCAAACACCCGGCATTCAATGTTTCGGCGCTTACGTGATGGATATCAGTACAGGCAAGATTGATACTTTTTTGTCGAAAGTAACGATGATGGCAACAGGCGGTGTGGGAGCTGTATATCATACAACGACCAATCCGTTGGTAGCTACGGGCGATGGAATTGCGATGGTTTACCGTGCTAAAGGCACAGTAAAGGATATGGAATTTGTCCAGTTTCACCCTACTGCCTTTTATCATCCGGGCGATCGTCCGTCGTTTTTAATTACTGAGGCTATGCGAGGATATGGCGCGGTACTCCGAACCTTAGATGGGAAAGAGTTTATGCACAAATATGATGACCGACTCTCGTTAGCGCCACGCGACATTGTAGCACGGGCGATTGATAACGAAATGAAAAACAGAGGCGACGATTACGTTTATTTAGATGTTACCCGAAAAGATGCGGATGAAACAAAGCGGCATTTTCCAACGATTTATGAGAAATGTATAGGTCTTGGTATTGATATTACCCAAGACTATATTCCGGTTGCGCCGGCGGCTCATTATCTTTGTGGAGGGATCAAAGTGGATTTGGACGCACGCACCTCTATTCAACGGCTCTATGCGGCAGGCGAATGTAGCTGCACAGGTCTTCACGGAGGAAACCGCCTGGCGTCCAATTCATTGACAGAAGCAATTGTCTATGCCGATGCTGCTGCGAAACACAGTCAAAACGAAATAGACAAATTTGATTTTCAAAATAATATACCTGAATGGGATGATAAAGGAACCAGTTCGCCCGAAGAAATGGTATTGATTACGCAAAGTGTAAAAGAAGTGGGGCAGATTATGTCGTCATACGTAGGGATTGTCCGCTCGGATTTGCGGCTGAAAAGGGCATGGGTGCGTTTAGATATACTGTACGAAGAAACGGAAAGCCTTTTTAAGCGTTCAATTGCTTCAAAAGATATTTGCGAACTCCGCAATATGATTAATGTCGGATATTTGATTATGCGACAAGCTCTTGAAAGAAAAGAGAGCCGTGGTTTGCATTACACATTGGATTACCCGCCGAAAAAAGAATAAAAAAAGGCTGCTCGAAAATCGAGCAGCCTTTTTTATTATTCCATATTCAACGTTACACGCTTAAAGGCTGTTGCCATTAGCGCTTTATCGTGTTGTTGCAAGTATTGGAGCACGGTAATTTTCTGCTCTTTGATAAAATCCTGTTGCAATAAGGTATAATCTTTATAAAAACGCTGCAAAGCCCCCTGAGCAATACGGTCTAACATACTTTCAGGTTTGCCTGCCTGACGGGCTTTGTCTTTCGCCACATCCAATTCCAGATCAATCGTTTTCTGCGGAACTTCATCAGGCGTAATGGACACCGGATTCATTGCAGCCACCTGCATGGCAATATCACGAGCTACCTGACGTTCCAATGTCTGATTAAAAGCCACAACAGTAGCCAATTTGTTTCCGGGATGAATATAGGAAACGACTGCTGTTCCTCTCACAAATTCATAAAAACCTAATTCCATCTTTTCTCCGGTAATACCAATGCGATCCGTTATATGATTTTGAATTGAACGACCATCGCTCAACGGTAATGCCAGCAGTTCTGCTAAGTTTGCCGGTTTTTTGTCCATTGCAACATCCAAAAAACTTTGTGTCAAAGCAATAAAGTCTGCATTTTTTGCCACAAAATCCGTTTCGCATTTTAATGCAACAATTGCTGCGAAATCACCGTTATCCGCTGCCAAAACACATCCTTCGGATGCTTCACGGTCTGAACGTTTTGCGGCTACAGCCTGTCCTTTTTTACGGATTATTTCCATCGCTTTTTCAAAGTCGCTATTGGCTTCTTCCAAAGCGCTTTTGCAATCCATCATTCCTGCTCCACTCATTTTACGTAAGTGGGCAATATCTGCCATTGTAACTGCCATAATATTTATTTATTTTTTATTCTTCATCAGTTGAAACTCTTGAAATCACTGCGGCATTCAACGCCTCATCATCTTCTTTCACAGTACGTTCTCTGCGGGCAGACGACCTTGCTCGGCGTTCTCTTCTTGGTGTTTCTTCTTCTTCAGGCTCAGCTTCAGTATTGTCTTTCTCAGCATTGCTTTCCTGCAATCCTTCGTATATTGCCTGACATACGATGTCTAATATAAGTTCGATAGACTTCGTTGCGTCATCATTTGCCGGAATAACGAAATCAATAGAAGTAGGGTCGGAATTTGTGTCTACCATCGCAAACACCGGAATTCCCAAACGATTTGCTTCCCGAACTGCTATATTTTCTTTCATTACATCTATTACAAACAACGCAGCAGGCAAGCGAATTAAGTCAGCAATAGAACCTAACATCTTTTCAAGTTTAGTGCGTTGACGTGTGATTTGAAGTTTTTCTCTCTTCGACAGGTTATCAAACGTACCGTCTTTACTCATCTTATCTATTGTCGACATTTTCTTGACTGCCTTGCGGATAGTCGGAAAATTGGTCAACATACCACCCGGCCAGCGTTCAACCACGTAAGGCATGTTGATACTGGTAGCCTTATCGGCAACAATTTGTTTGGCCTGTTTCTTAGTAGCTACGAAAAGGATTCTGCGTCCTGATTTTGCAATATTTTTTAACGCTTCCGCCGCCTCATCTACTTTGGCAACTGTTTTATGTAAATCAATGATATGAATACCATTGCGCTCCATAAATATATACGGAGCCATAGCAGGATTCCATTTTCTCTTTAAGTGTCCGAAATGTACGCCTGCCTCTAATAATTGTTCAAAATTTACCCTTGACATTTTTTTATATATTCGTTTACATTCTGTTTGATTCAACCGACCGGTAGTTTTCGCTATTCAAATAATATGAATGGAAAAATCCGGACAATTTAGATACTAAACGCCTTTACTTGTATATAATTCACAAATAATATTAACGTTTGCTGAATTGGAATCTTTTACGCGCTTTTGGTTGGCCGGGTTTCTTGCGTTCCACTGCACGTGGATCACGCGTTACAAACCCTTCGGCTTTTAAAACCGGTTTTGCTTCCGGATTAATCTTGATCAAGGCACGGGTTATAGCTAACCTTGTCGCTTCGGATTGACCTTTGAAACCACCTCCAAAAAGATTTACCTTAATATCATATTGTTCTGCAGCGCTCAATGTGTTTAATGGCTGTTTTACAATGAATTGCAGTATTGGAGATGGAAAATATTCCGACAAATCACGTCGATTGATCACGATTTTTCCGCTTCCTTCGCTTACATATACGCGAGCCACAGCAGCTTTACGTCTTCCTATTGAATTTACTACTTCCATACAATTATTTAAGTGAGTTTATATCTATTGATCTTGGCGTTTGAGCCTGATGTTTGTGCTCTTCGCCTGCATATACATATAAGTTGTTGAGTAACTTATCGCCTAAACGATTCTTTGGCAGCATGCCTTTAACAACTTTGCGGAACAGACGGTCCTCTCCTTTTGCTTTTAATATGGCAGGCGTATATTCACGCTGTCCTCCAGGATAACCGGTGTATTTCAAATAAATACGCCCTTCCCATTTATTCCCGGTCATAATGACTTTATCTGCATTTACAACGATCACATTATCACCACAATCAACGTGCGGAGTGAAGTCCGGTTTATACTTGCCTCGTAACAGCTTTGCTACTTTCGAACAAAAACGTCCCAACACCTGGTCTGTTGCATCAACAACAACCCATTCTTTGTTAACTGTTGCTTTATTTGCAGAAATGGTCTTAAAACTTAAAGTATCCACTTTCTTGAATTATTTTTAAATTAATACTAAACACCCTGTTGTATTATTTTCCTTTGGACACAAATAAAGGAAACAATACGTTAAAAACTAACATTTTAAAAAAAAATGATAATAAACGGCCTGCAAAGGTACGACTTTTTTTTGAAACACAAACTTTTTTTTGTTTTTTTATATGAGAAGGTCGCCAATTGTTTTGATGTTTACAAAATGACGCCTTTTACTGTTTTTCCGTCCTTGACGTCCAAGCAAGGTATGATGCGTTTCGTTAATCCCATATAATAATTAACTAAGTAATTGAATAACTGAATAGCAATACACAGAAATCGGGTACAAAGATACGACTCAATTATGAATTATGAATTTTAAAGGCTTAATACCACCTTTGTTCCCTTATCCGGTTTCGATTCGACGGTGATATTGCCGCCGTGTGAAGTCAGGATTTGACGGCAAATGCTGAGTCCGATGCCTGAGCCTCCTGTTTTGGTGGTAAAAAACGGGACAAAGATCCTGTCCATCACATCGGGCAGGATGCCGC
>Ga0082212_10010472_pt1 | contig 11860 bp, 9 predicted proteins | sample TergutNt197P3_FD_71548 | JGI IMG/M metagenome (GOLD analysis project Ga0082212, IMG submission 71548) | Neocapritermes taracua P3 segment gut microbial communities from Petit-Saut dam, French Guiana - Nt197 P3 | ecosystem: Host-associated > Arthropoda: Insects > Digestive system > Gut ... | reverse complement strand
AGTAAGGGTTTTATTTTCAAGTATCGTAATATTCTTCAGCGTCCGGTCGAGTACGGCGCTGAGGAATGATTTTAATTCAGCCTCGCTCCCCTGCTCTCCCATGAGTTTTTGGAATATAAAATCATTTAGCGGTTTCAACCTTGCCATATTATTCAACCTCGTTTTTTTATCAATCACATTATACCATACCCTGCAGAATACTGCAAGAAAAAATCAACTCCGAACCAAAATTTTGATATGTATCGCTAAAAGTCCCGGATATAGCAATATTTGTTTACCAATCAATTTATGCCGGCCTGGTGTTTCAATAAATACTCATGTTCTTCTTTGATGAGCTTCTTGATTTCGTCTATATCGGTCGCCGTTATCTCCGGCATTTCAAGCGCGACCGCTCCGCAATGCGACTTCGTTTCCCCGCTTTGGAGCGTGTATTTGTATACATGGGTATCGGGCTCGCCCGCGCAATAATTACATTTGCCGCTTATGCAGCCCGCTTCGGAAAAACCGTCAGCAGATACCGCCGCACCGACAATATCGGCGAACCGCTGCGAATACCCTCTGCATGCCGAAAACCGCAGCGCGAAAAACGGCGATTTGTCTTTGTTGATTCGAATGCCCGTTTTCGCCATTTGCTTGCTGTGCAAATCATGCTTGAACACGATATACGACCTCTGTTTGTGCGGATTATATCCGAGTTCCGACATATATATTATGATTTCTTTGTATAGCGGTCCGATTTCATCTCCGAACGCCGATAGGCTTGACATAAACGAATTTACCAATTCCTCCTGCTTTTTTGTTTTCATTTCGATTTCCACCTTTCAATTTCTATGATATATATTATAACACATTCGTTTTATTTTGTCAACAATTGTTTTCCTGTTTTGAGAAATATTTTAAAGATTTGAGTAAATAATTTTGCCGCACAAAAAGACAGGGACGATTATTTCGTCCCTATCTTGGCTGGATTTATTGTGGTAATTTTCAGGTTACGCGCTTTTTCTTTTTACCGGGACAGTCACATATCTCTCTCCGTTGAAACAATAATACTCCGCTTCTTCGTTGCCTTTTTGCCTGCACCCGGCAAATTCATAGTTGTATTTGTCACTTTCGAAAATGCTGCGCGTCAATGTGAACAACTGCCATAGATTTCCCGGATTATCCAACCCGGTCAGCTTTTTCGTCAATGCCCACGCAGCGTCCGTGGCTTTTACCTTGATTAACAGCGTGGGTTCGGCTTCTATAACATGAACGCCTTCCGGCTGATTGGGGTTGCCAGTTTCCTGCCCGTGAAGAATGGCGTAGGGCCTTTGCGCCGTTTCGCGGTCAAGCGCGTAGTCAATGCTAAGGCATATCATACACTCCGGCGTGATGCTGTCGATGATTTTGTGCTTGTTGTCCTGGAACCACTGCCGGCTTGCGTGTACATCCGGCTCAGAGTCAAGGTCCGGCGCAACAAAGTATGACCCCGCATATATTGTTTTCGCTTTTTCGATGATTTCAAAGTCAACGCCCTCGATCGTTATTGTTTCGATGATTTTTTCGTTTAACATAAATCCTCCTGATTGTTTTTTGTTTTCTCAGGCGCCTGATTTTATATTTGTTTTTCAAGGTTACGTAATCCTTGTTTATATTATAACGCTATGAAAAATAAAAGAGTTAGAGAATTTGTAAACAACTTCGCAATATTTGGGGAAACATTCCGTAATATTCTTGCTTTATTGCTTTTTAATTCATAAAATTTTACAAAGCGTTCATGATAAATATGACATACTGCTGTCATATACCTTTTGATATAATCATAACGGCAGTATGCTATAACAATTCTTGATATGTGAGATCGTATGAAAGATCATGAGATGACAGCCGAAGAAGTGGTAACTCTCATCAAGCTGTCGGAACAAAACGGCATTGAGGTCTATTTGGACGGCGGGTGGGGCGTTGACGCTTTGCTCGGCTGGCAAACGCGAAAGCACGACGATCTTGACATCGCTTTGCCACATAAATTTGTGCCAAAGTTAAGGGAGCTTCTCGAAGCTCGCGGATACAAAGATGTACCGCGTCCGGACACGCGCGACTGCAATTTCGTGATGGGGGACAGCGCCGGACACTTGATTGACATTCACACATATACATTTAATGAAAACGGGGCAAACATATTCGGTGTTGCATACGAACCCCGTCATTTAACCGGTTTCGGCACAATAAGCGGCTACCCCGTAAAGTGTCCTCCAGCCGATATCATGGTTGAGTTTCATACAGGCTATGATGTCGATGAAAACGATTATCGCGACACAAAAGCGCTTTGCGAACGGTTCAACGTTCCTCTGCCGAAGGATTACGAAAAATTTGAACGCAAAAAAAACAGCGGACAAGTGGAATATTTCGGTTAGGCGCGTGCCTATTGACCCGCATAGGGCAAGGCGCTGACTTCGAGCATGCTCCTGATCCTGATTTTCGCCGCCCCGAGGTTGTTTATTTCGTCTATTTTTATCTGCGTGTACAATTTGGAGTTTTTCTCGAGGATCTCCCGAACTTCATCGGATGTGATCGCGTCTATGCCGCACCCGAACGAAACGAGCTGCACAAGTTCCGTGTTTTCGCGCTTTGCCGCAAATTCTGCGGCGGCGTACAGCCGCGCATGGTATGTCCACTGGTTCAAAACGCTCGTTTTCGCTTTTTTGCCCGACATGGCGGATGCCGCGTCTTCGCTTATCACGACGCAGCCAAGCGAAGCGATCATCTTGTTTATCCCGTGGCTCACCTCGGGATCCGCGTGGTACGGCCTCCCGCAGAGCACGATCAGCTTTTTGCCGTTTTCCGCAGCCCATTTCGCCGCCCTTTCACCCTCGGCGAGCATCACCTCGAAATACAGCTTTTGGCTTTTGTACGCCCTGTCTATCGCCTTTTTTATGGTTTTTTTGCCAAGCTGCCCAAATATCCCGACGGAGCCGCAGTACTGCGCGAATTTTTTCTCAAATCGCATTCTGTTCGAAATGTCAAGATACGGCATCATGAAGTTTATGTTTTGCAAGCTGTTCACATTCGCTTTCAATACTTCGGGGTAATAGGCGACCACCGGGCAATTGTAGTTGTTGTCTCCCATTTTTTCGTCGATGTTGTACGGCATGCAGGGATAGAATATGTCGGTTATGTTTTTTTCGATCAGGTTTTCGATGTGGCCGTGCATCAGTTTCGCCGGGTAGCATATCGTGTCCGAGGGAATCGATGCCTGACCCTGCTTGTAAAGCTGCCTCGTCGATATGTCTGAAACCTCCGCGTTAAAGCCCAAATTTGTCAAAAGGGCGTGCCAAAAAGGAAGCATTTCGTAAAAATTCAGCCCGAGCGCCAGCCCCACTGTTTTTTTGCCGGGATCATTTTTTTCGGAATTTATTATGCTCTTTATGTAATCCAGCTTAAATCCGTACATTTCGGGCAATTTTTCGTTTTCTTTCGTTCCGAGAGGCCGTTCGCACCTGTTGCCCGATATGTGCTTTTTGCCGCCGCCGAAACTGTTTATGGTCAATTGGCACTTGTTGGCGCACAGCCCACAGTTCGCCGAATGCGAGGTGTGCGAAAACCGCCCGAGTTCCTCCGGGGACAACAAGGAGCTTTTTTGGAGGCCGTCCTTTTTTGATTTTTCCCTTGCGTAAATCGCGCACCCGAAAGCCCCCATCAGCCCGCTTATGTTCGGCCGCGTCACTTCCCTTCCGATCTTTTTTTCGAAAGCCGCAAGTATCGCGTCGTTTAGAAAAGTGCCGCCCTGGACCACTATGTTTTCGCCGAGCTCCGAAGCGTCGTTTATCCTGATCACTTTGTACAGAACGTTTTTTACCACGCTGGCCGATAGACCCGCCGATATGTCCCCTATCGAGGCTCCCTCTTTTTGCGCCTGCTTGACTGAGGAGTTCATAAAAACCGTGCATCTCGACCCCAAATCCACCGGATTTTTGGCGTATATCCCTTCCCCGCAAAAATCTTCGACGCTATATCCCATGCTTTTCGCGAAACTTTCGATGAACGAGCCGCAGCCTGAAGAACAGGCTTCGTTGAGCATTATGTTTTCTATCGCGCCGTTTTTTATCTTGAAACATTTTATGTCCTGGCCGCCTATGTCCAATATGAAGTCCACGTTTTTGTCGAAATGTTTGGCGGCCTTGAAATGCGCGATCGTCTCCACCGTGCCGTAATCGGCCAAAAAGGCGTTTTTTATCAGCTCTTCGCCGTATCCGGTGACCGCCGCCGCTCTTACCGTTATATTTTCCCCGCATAAATTCCATATATTTTTGAGCTGCCCCGAAATTATGCCCACCGGGTCGCCGGAATTCGGGGCGTAATAACTGTACAATATATTGCAGTTTTCATCTGTCAGAATGATTTTTGTGGTGGTGCTTCCGCAGTCGATCCCCAAATACGCGCCGCCTTCGTATTTATCCATATCCGCTTCCTTCAGCGCGGCGGCCATATGGCGTTCTTTGAATTTTTGGTACTGTTCTTTGTTTTCGAACAGCGGCTCCGTCTGCAAAATGTTCTTTTGCGCGTTGTCGAATTTTTCGAGCATTTCCGCTATGTCTTCGTATTCATACGAAATATCGCTTTTTCCCGCCGCCAGCGCCGCCCCCAACGCCACCGCGTAAAGCGCCGTGTCCGGGAACAACGCGTCCTCATCGGACAGGCGCAGGGTCTCTTTGAATCTTTTTTTCAATCCTTCGAAAAAATGCAGCGGCCCGCCCAAAAACAGCACGTTTCCATTGATTTCCCTGCCCTGCGCCAGCCCCGTTATCGTCTGGTCCGCCACCGCCTGAAAAATGCTGGCGGCTATGTCCTCTTTTTTTGCCCCTTGGTTCAAAAGGGGCTGTATGTCGCTTTTGGCGAATACCCCGCAGCGCGAAGCTATCGGGTATAATTTTTCGGCATTTTGGCTCAGGGCGTCCAACTGTTCGCTTGAAACATCGAGCAGAAGCGCCATCTGGTCGATGAAAGACCCGGTCCCCCCGGCGCACGAGCCGTTCATTCTCTCCTCGAGCCCGTTTTTTATGAATATGATTTTTGCGTCTTCTCCTCCGAGCTCGATCACGCAGTCCGTTTCGGGATAATATTTTTTTGCCATTTCTCCGGTCACGAACACTTCCTGCGCGAACTCGAACCCGCAAACCTGGGCCACCCCCTGCCCCGCCGACCCGGTCACGGCGATTTTTATCTCGTTTCCGGACAGGATATCTTTCGCGCATTCGATGAATTCCGCGGTTTTTTCCTTCACTTTCGAAAGGTGCCTTTCATATCGCGTGAACGCTATCTCGCCGTTCTCATCCAATACCGCGATTTTGACGGTAGTCGAACCTATGTCTATCCCCATTTGGCAAATCATTGTTGTTTTTATTAATCCTTTGCTTGAATTTTGCCCATGATAAATATTTATGGATATTTTACCATTTTTTGATTTGTTTGTCAATTGATTTTTGCAAGCGAATATGCCAATTGATTTTATATTGCAAGATTGAAAAAAATGATAAATTATGATATAATATTTTTAAATCTGCGTTGATAAAAATGAAAAAAATTTTTAAGGAGCGGTGTAAAAATGAAAAAACCTACTACTTCGCATTATAAGACCGGGGACAAAAACGTAATGAGATTCGTTTCCGGGACAATGGTGCTAGAAGAAGCGGTGAAAAACGGTTATTACTTCGGACTGTATTGGTCCGCGTCAAATCACGTGCACAGGGAGAATATTTCATATGGCATATCCGGATTGTTAGATCCGGCATCATCCCCGACCAGCAGCTTTCAGTTGGAGATAGACGGACAATCCTTGCATAACAGATGGGAATTTGTGGGCAGCATGGAAAGAACCGAAGAGAACGGGCATATTGTATCGGTCACGACGCTCAAACATACATTGCGTCCGGTAAAAGTGGATATATGCACGCGGCTTGACGGCACGTCGTTCATAACGCGCTGGCTCAAAATCACAAACGCAGGGGACAAACCCGCCGCTTTATCAAAAGTTTCGCCTTTCTGCGGTATTCTCTGGCACAACGATTTCACAGTATATAATAATTTTCTTGAAACCACACTGGCTAAACACAGAACCTGCGAAGAACCTTTTTCCGTCGCATATATCGATGCGTATCAGCCGTCAGAAGAATTTAATCTTAAATGGGTAGATATTTCCCTTCCTGCGTATGTATTTGAGAATCATTTTAAGAAGATATACGGCTCGCCGTATTATATAGCGCGAAATAATATTAGCGGCGAGAGCTTTTTTATCGCTCTGGCTTGGTCGGGAGGATATGAAACAAAATTTTCATATGACAGGTTCAACAAACTTCTTTCATTTGATACGGGGCCCTACGGGAAAGCCCCGCTTAGGGTAATTGCTCCGGGCGAGACTGTAACTTCGCCTGCGGTGCATATCGGGCCGTCTCATTCGGGAATCGACAAAACTTCGGCTGAGTGGCTTACGCATTTGAGAACCTCGGTTATACCTCAGCGCAAAGGCAACAAACGTATGTACACAATAGCCGCACGCGTAGTCGAGGAGCCGGACGACTGGATACTGCGTGAAATCGACATAGCTCACGAAATGGGAATCGATGCATTTATGGTTGACGCGGGTTGGTACGGCGAGCCTTTCGCGGACTGGGGCAAATATCGCGGCGATTGGTTCGAAGGGACATCGTTTTTACCCGAAGGCGGTATCGGGGGCATACGGGATTACTGTCATAAAAAAGATATGATGTTCGGGCTTTGGATGGAACCCGAAGCGATTGCCCCGGATACGAAAATATATAAAGAACACCCGGAATACAAGGCGGAGAGTAACAGTCAGGAAATGAACTTATCGAATCCAGACGCCGCAAAATATGTTACGGATTGCATAAAAGACGTTATATTGAATAAAAAATTGGATTTCTTCAAGACAGATTATAACATGTATCCACCAGAGGGAATAGCGGCGCTTAAAGAAGGTTACGCCGAGAACAACACATGGAGGCATTTCGAAGTATTGTACGATGTATATGAAGAAGTGAAACGGCAAAACCCCGATATTTCGCTCGAAAACTGCGCGGGAGGCGGTGGCAGGGCGGATTTGGGAATGATGTCGAGGTTCGACTATTGCTGCGATTCTGATTTCAGCCAGATGCCTTTAAGCATACGCCGAATCAACACAATGACTTTGTTTCTGCCTCCCGAAGCCATAGCCTATTATCACAATCATATACAGACTGCGCACCAACTTGCCGATATAGAAACCCATCTGCGCGTAACTCTGTTTGCTATCCCTATATATGTAGGGTTCGGGGCGCAAAATGCCGACAGAAGCAGCATATATTTCGAGAAGGCGCGCGAATATATCGAACTCGCGAAGGGATTTTGCCGCACAATCATGGAAAACAGCCCCGCCGTATATCACCACACGCCGTATATCGGCATGGCTCAACCCGCTCCTTATTGCGTTCTCGAATACGGCGCGAAAGACAAATCGAAAGGTTATTGCGGGATATTTAAGCTCGATTACGGCGCAAACCCATATAATCTGCGGCTCAAAGGCATAAACCGAAGTAAAAATTATGAAGTGACGTTCAAAAACGACGGCGAGACGGTTGTCATGAGTGGGCTTGAGCTTGTAAACACTGGAATAAATATAACGCTTGAAAGCATACATAATTCAGAATTGATACTATATAAAAATATATAAAAACAAAGGAGCGGTATTATATTATGGGCGAAAGCGAAAATGCGAAAATGACGCAGCGGGAACGTTTTTTGAAAACTGCGGCTTTTGACAATCCCGACAGGACTTATCTTTTGAGACCCTGGTTTTGGCAAGAAACTTTGGAGCGTTTTATAAATGAAGGAATGCCTGAAGATGTGAATTTATGGGATTATTTTGAAACGGACGTCGAGCATGGGGTTCCGTTGAACGCGCAGGGTCCTTACGGGCCGCATCTGCACCCGCCGTTCGAGGTTAAACTCATATCAGAAACCGACAATTATATTATAGAACGCGACGGCGAAGGCAATACTGTAAAAGTATTTAAAGACGACCGTTACCGGTCAATGCCGCAATGGCTCAGCTATCCTATGGCGACGCGGGAAGATTGGGAAAACGAAATCAAGCCGAGGCTTGACGCGAAAATACCCGGCAGGCTTCCTATTGGAGACGAATGGCGAAATTACGTAGAATGGGCAAAAAACCGTGATTTGTCGCTGGGAATGTGGTGCGGTTCGTTATACGGCTGGCCCCGCAGTTTTATGGGCGTTGAAGCGTTGTCCTACATGATTTACGACGATCCGGCGCTTGTCCATGAAATGTGCGAGCATATCGCGGATTTTGTAATTGAAGCGATAACACCTATATTACAAGATGTTGACCTTGATTTCGCGTTCATTTGGGAAGATATGGCGGGCAAAGCCGGTCCGTTATGTTCCCCCGCCACATACCGGGAATTTATGTCTGGTCCGCTCAAACGGATAACCGCGATTTTGCATAAGTATAACGTGCGCCATATCATCATAGACAGCGACGGGAATAACGACGTTTTGATCCCTCTTTGGCTCGAATGCGGTGTTACGGGATTGCGGCCGTTCGAGATCGCAGCGAACTGCGACCCTGTCAGCACGCGCAGAACATACGGTAAAAATTTTATTATTCAGGGGGGAATAGACAAGCGCGCGCTTGCGTCAGGCAAGGATGAGATTGACCGCGAAGTGCTCTCAAAAGTGCCATGGCTTTGTATGCAGGGGGGATTTTTCCCACAGGTCGACCACCCCGTGCCGCCTGACGTTTCACTGGAAAATTATATTTATTACTCCAAACTTCTGCGTTCCGTTGTTGAAGACCCTGAGCGTTACCTGTGGGAATCGAAAAAGCGCGGATTCTGGCAATTCGAAAATCGAGAAAAAATAAAGATATAAAGGGATATGAATGGAAAAATTTTTATGAAACATCTTAAAAAAATTATGATTTTGATATTATTGTTATCGTTTATTTTTACGTCGGTTTTGACGGCGTGCGGAGACAGAAGCGATAAAACCCCGAACGACAGCAATAATAGCAATAATACTACGAACGCAACGGAAGAACCCGCAACCGACATTTTGGATAACAATTAAAACAAAAAATAAAATTTAGCGGGGAAAAGAGATATGGAATTATTATATAGGCCTGATTGGAGCGCGGCAAAATCGCGCCTTGAGGCATTTTGGAAAAGCGAAAGCATAGGCCGTCCGTTTGTGTGTATAACTGCGCCGATTGGCGAAAGAAAACAAATAAAATATGCGCGTGGGTTCCGTGAAAAAGTTTTGGATTTCGATTATCGTATCCGTGACGAGGAAGAAACGTTGAAGACGACATATTACGGGGGCGAGGCCGTAGCGTGCGTCTGGCCCGATTTCAGCCCCGATTTCACTGCGGCTTGTATCGGCGGCGGGCTCGATATAGCCGACCGCCCGGCTGACGCGCCGATCGGTGGGGCATTCTGGTCAAAACATATACTCAACGACTGGGAAAAGGATTTGCCGAAAATAAAATTTAACTCCGAAAGTATCTGGTTTAAGCGCGGGGTTGAATACACGCGGCTTGGGATTGGGAGAAGCAAAGGTAAATATCTCGTGGAATCGCTGGACGTGGACGGTGGAATGGATACCGCGGCAGGTTTGCGCGGAGCTGAAAGGCTCTGTATGGATTTGCTGGACTGTCCCGACAACGTAGGCCGTCTGCTTGATAAAATCCGCGAAGGGAATAAACAAGTCGTAGAAAATTTCCACTCGGAAGTGCAAGATAACCAGGGCGGCATGATTAATACTTACAGGATTTACGCGTCGGGCAAGACATATAATATGCGGAGCGATTTTTCGTTTATGATTCACCCCAGCCTGTTCCGGGAAGTAGTACTGCCGTATATGATCAAAGAATCAGAAACAGCCGATTATATTATCTTTCATACGCATACCGAAGACATCGAAACCAACCCAAAGAACCGTATGAAATATTTAGACGTAATATTGGATATTCCGCGCGTTCACGCGGTGGAATGGTGTTGTCCGGGATGTTCGTTAGAGGCTCGTGTGCCGGGTATGAAACGAATATTGGAAAAAGGCAAGTTCGCGCTTACGGCGGGAGATAGTGAACAAATGCTTGAGTTGGCAAAAAAGTTTGGCAAATCTGAAAGAAACCGTATGATTTTTATGACATGGGCTTCAAGCGTTACACAAGCTGATGATTTTTTGCTACGGTTGGAAAAGTTAATATAATTTTAAAAAGGAAGTTTATTCTTGAATTATTGGAAAAAGTGTAATATAATAAAAAGCAGGCAAATAAATAACGAAAAAACGGGAGGGCAAAACAATGGATCTTTTCGACAAGCTCAAAAACAAGGCGGCGGAAGCCGTAAATCAGGCGGCGGGCAGCGCAGCCACAAAAGGCAGCAAAACGGTGCAGGTGGGCTTTGCCTCGATGCCGGAGAGCCTCGCGGAGTTTGCCGCGCTTCCGCAGGCGCAGCTTTCGATGCCGTTTGAAACGGCGGCGCTGTTTGCCGCGGCTCTGTGCGTGTATCCCTTGAACAAAGACGAATGCGTCGCGATGATCAACTATTTGAAAGGGCCGGAGCCGCTCGGCGTTCCCGCCATGCAGTTTCTTGCGACCCGCATGGCGCAAAACAAAAAGGCGGGATATCTTGGAGCCTCGTATTTCGACGGGGCGACCCCGGCAAACGAATACGCCCCTACCAAGCCGTACACGGTGAGCGTGAGCGAAAACCCGCACAGCTACGCCACTGCGGGCTATGCCAAGCTTTTTTTGAAATCGGGCGGAGCGGACTCCCCGCGCCCCGTCGCCATGCGCCAGGCGAAAGACGGCAAATGGTATCTGTGGGAATATTCTTCGATACTTTTGGACATAGTGTCCCCGGAATCCACGAATGCATGGTCAACCAGAGGTTTTAGGTGAATAATTATGAAGAGAACAGTTTTGATAATTTTTGTTTGCTTTGTTTTTTTGATGGCTGAGGGCTGTCACATAAACATTTTGCCGCAGCCGGACGATCCCGAAATCCAATCCGACGCCAAAACGAAAACAAGCCAAAACGACACAAAAGAATCGAACGCAGCGGAAGCGGAAACAGAAGATTCAACTTCCGGCGAAATGGAACTTGAACAAGGGGAATTGCCCGCTCCGGACAATAGCGCGGATGCCGGCGATAGTTTGTCATGGAAACAGGTCTATCTGGAATTGCTTTTGGAGACTCAAGGGTACATAGCGAATTTCGACTGGGAAAATTTTGATGACTATGACAGCCGATATCCGAGATATATCTCGGACATCAGGCTTGCCGACCTGAACTTTGACGGAATCCCCGAGCTTTTTATATGCGGCGAATCCGTGCTTGCTTCGTCTCTTGTCAGCATTTACGCCGCAGCAAAAAACGGCCCGCGAAAGATATTCGAGGGACTGCTCCATTACGGAAACGGGCCGACTCTGTACCGCGCCGCCCCCGGCGAATTGGCCTATCGTTTCACCTGCCTTGACGCATCGTCGGACGATTATATTTTCACAATCTATAAAACGGACGAAAAAACCTCCCTGAGCGGGAATCTTGCCGATGCCGCCGAAAAAATCGCGGTATATTCGGAAAATTACGATAATGGGGCCGCATACACGTTCAACGGGCGAAATGTCACCGGGGAGGAATATGACGATTTGATTTACGGCCTGTTCGAGGGCTGCGTTTTGGTTCCCGGTTACCCGGTGAGCATAATAGATATATACCCGAACGAATATAGGGACCACGGGTATATCTATTCGGAAGATGAAATATTGCGGTTTTTGGATTTGTATTCGCCGGAACACGCCGAA
>Ga0082212_10010470_pt1 | contig 11861 bp, 9 predicted proteins | sample TergutNt197P3_FD_71548 | JGI IMG/M metagenome (GOLD analysis project Ga0082212, IMG submission 71548) | Neocapritermes taracua P3 segment gut microbial communities from Petit-Saut dam, French Guiana - Nt197 P3 | ecosystem: Host-associated > Arthropoda: Insects > Digestive system > Gut ... | reverse complement strand
ATCTGTACAGATAACATCTGATGAAACACTTTCCTGGAACCAGATTTATAAAGCCATTGCCGGTGCTTTGAATAAACCCCTTAAGGCGGTTCATGTATCCAGTGAATTTCTGGCCGAAGCCGGGCCCAATTATGATTTTACCGGAGGGCTTATCGGGGACAAGGCTGTTTCTGCAGTTTTTGATAATACCAAATTAAAAACCCTGGTACCGGATTTTTGCGCTGCAATACGTTTTGATCAGGGGATCCGTGAAACAATTACCCATATTCTTGCCAATCCTGAACTTCAGGTGGAAGACCCGGAATTTGACATTTTCTGCGATAAAGTTATTGCAGTCCGGGAAAAGGCCATTAAGGAAATTCTTGCTTGAAAAAATGCCGATACTATACTATATTGAATTGTTAAAACAACACCAATAAAAGAGGTACATAATGGCTTATAAAATTACTGACGCCTGTGTTAATTGCGGATCCTGCGACAGCGAATGCCCCGTGGAAGCTATTTCAGAAAAAGATAATGCCCGCTGGATCGATCCTGGAAAATGTTCGGACTGCGGCGCCTGTGCTGCAACTTGCCCGACGGAAGCAATAGTCCAGGGCTAAATACTTTCGGAAGCCGGCTGTTTTTTAAAGTGAAGGCCTTAGAAGGCTACAATACGCAAGCAATTAGCAAGGCTTTTTTTTGTATTTTTCTGCCTCTCATATTTTTGCAGATAACTGTTTTCTGTGAAATTGTTGAGGCTCAGAATGTGTTTCCTGTAATAGAAAACCTGGATACCCGTGATACTGTTTTTAAACAATATCTGGCAGATGTAGAAACGGCTCGCCGCCGTCTTTATGGGCAAAACCAGAACAGGGAAGCAATAGACTCTTTATTGCAGATTTATTCATATATCCCCAAACAAGATGAAGACATTTTTCGTCTTTCCGCCCGGTGCAATGTGCCGTATGCAGCTTTGGCCACCTTGAACAGGATTAACCACCCTGAACCCTTTTCCGGCCCTGTTCTGCTGCCAACAGTACCGGGGCTTTATATTCCAGAAAGTCCTGAAAACGATCTGGAAAGGATTCTTTCTTTATCCAGAGAAATGGAAGGCGGGACAATCATTACTATCCGGGACGGTGATAATTTATTTCGCTATCTCTTTTTTCCCGGCGCAGATTTTAACCCGACAGAACGGAGTTTCTTTTTAAACCGGGGATTTCGTTTTCCTCTTCGCAATTATAGAATTTCCAGCTCTTTTGGAATGCGGGCAAACCCTTTTACCGGGAGGCCCCATTTTCACAATGGAGTAGACCTTGCTGCCCCGGCAGGGACGGATGTTTATGCCGCCAGAGAAGGAAGGGTTGCAGAAACCGGAAATGATGCAGTTTTTGGCAACTATATTATTGTAGCCCATGATGACAACTGGGTAAGCCTGTATGGACATTTAAGTGCGTTTTCCACCAGTTCCCGCAGCTATGTTACATCAAACACCATAATTGGCAAGGTTGGCAGTACAGGTCAGTCGACAGGGCCGCATCTTCACTTTGAACTGAGAAAAAACGGCACTGCCCTTGATCCTACCAAACTCTTGTTCCGGTGAGCCATTTTCAAAACTCTGTTAGTTTCGAATCGTAAGTTTTAAATTAGCTTGTGTTCTTTTGCTGCTGCCGTCAGGGCGCTGTTCCAGTAATGGGTAAATAAAAAAGATCTTTTTGTTTCATTATCGTCAATACGGCTGGCACGTTTTTGAAGCCGTTTAAAGGCAATGCTGATTGCGGTGTTCAGGTCTACATCGGGGGCTTCGGCAAGTTTAAGAATACAATAGTATGAATAAAGGTACATGGCATCGTTGGGGTCAGTCTCTGGAAGATCGTTGCGGATAATATGCTGCATTTCCCGGATTGCATCATCCTTATTATATGAATTCTCCACTTGCTTTTTCTCACTGCTTAAGTGGCAGATGGCTAACGATCTGAATGTATGAATCATTCTATTCCAGAGATCACGATGAGAAAAAATCAGGAGTTCACATTGATGAAAGCCGCTTCTCCAATCCGGTTGTTCAATAAAAACAAACCGCTCTTCCAGCTCCGCTTGTTCCATTTTCCTGGCTAATTCCAGAGTTTTTTGGTAATCCCCCTTAATAAATGCAGCTTCTGTCATAAAAAGCTGTCCGTCCAGGCCTTTGAGTTTTTCGGAATTGTGCAAGGTTTTGTTAAGATAAACATTCGTACGAAAAACCCAGGCTTTAACAGTTTGTTTAAAATTTTCTGATTCGCTTCCCTGGTGGCTGGTTTGTAATTCTTTAAATATATCCAGGGCTTCCTGGTAGTGTCCTGTTTCAAAATAAAGACGGCCTTCCAAAAACCGGCTTCGATCTGCCCAGCCGGGAAGCACAGCTTCCAAAGCAGCTTTTTGGGCCTCTACAGCAAGGAGTTTTGCTCTGGAAATATTGCCGAATACAAAGTGGGTTACAGCAGCATAATACGAGGAAATTCCCAATTCTGTAAGGTCTCTGGATTTTTCTGCATGTTCAATTGCAAAAGAAAAATAGTCGATGGCGTCTGAAAGATGCTGATTGGAAAATTCCACTAAAGAAAACAGGCGGTAAATTTTTTCAAGCCCTTTTCCCGAATTTTTGTTTTGGGAAAGGAGCATACCTTCTTTTACGGAATCGGCTGCCGTCCGGGTATCACAGATGCCCAGATAATACGAAGCAGCATTTGCAAATAGTCTGGATTGAATAATGGGAGACACGGAGGTGCCGGGAATGGCATCTTTAAAGGCATTTATAATTTCTTCTCTGCTTCCGCAGTTTAAGGACTTTTGGGTTTTAATTATCGAAACAATTGCTTTATCATTTCCAGCAATTGAACTTATGGTATTGTCTTCAATAGATTTTTCTATGCTTTTATACGTTCCGTTTATCAGGTCGCCGCAGATTGAATCCAGAATTAGGTTATCGTCTCCCTGGAAACCCAGCTCTGATAAAGCACTGAGAAGAGGAAAGCATGGCCTAAGCCGGAAATCTCTGACCCATGCCAGCAGGCGGCGTTGTACCAGGGCACGCACCTCTTGGGCGCTGTCCCCCAGGATTTCATCGGCCTTGCAGGTATAATCGATCCTTTCAATTGATTGCAGACGGGAAAGAAATGTCATTGATTTTTCTATCATTGCGGGGTTTTTTCCTTCTTCCTGCAACAATTGGGGAAGAAGGAATGATGGAAAGTAACGTTTTAAAAGATCGCAGCAGTACCCCATCTCCCACAATTCACGGGGCAGGACCGGCTTTGTATGCGTCTTGGTTTTTTCCGGTGAAAATTTGATTATTCTGGGAAAGAGTTCTTCCCACAGTTCAAGGGTTTTTAATTTTGTAGCTGTCCCGTAAATTTTTATCCGTTTTGTTGCCGGAGAGGAAAAATAACATTCTGCAATAATTGATTTTGCGTTTGTATCTGCATCCTGGATGTTTTCTAGTACAACCATTGCTTTAACAGATTTTTTTTCAGCAGCAGCTTTGTATGCTCCCAGCAGGCTGGAAAAAAAGAGTTGTCCCTGTTTTATGGTGAATTCCGAAAGCTCATTCCGCAGACGTTCCTGAAAGAGTGCATTATATAAGCGATCCAGCTTTATTTGATCTTCTTCGGGAAGCTGCTTTTTTATATTTAAGGAAAAAGAATCTGTAAAGCTGATAATGGGATGTATACCTGCCTTAAAACGGACAAGGAGGGGAGGGAAACCCTTCATCTGTTCTTCGCAGTACCGGTACAGACCCTCCAGTTTACCAATCCGCTCATCACCCACGATTATCGAATTTTGGCTGACACCCTGTTTTAGATACATACGGATTTTATCAGAATTATTCTTTTCCCGGGTTTGTGCTTCTGAAGGGTCCCACAATTCTTTTATGGCGCGTAACTGGGAATACCCGGGGGCTAGTTTCCCTTCAGTAAGTGCTTCGTCAAAATCAATAAATGGTTTCAGGATTTCGTCTATTTCCGGGGCGCACCAAATCCCTGTTCCATTTGTGTTAGACGGAAATTCCCGGAGCATTGGAATGTCCAGGCCGTCAATATTTTTCCCGACAATACAAATATGCCCATAAAGTTCCGAAGAAGCCTTCTCTAAAAAATTTTTAATTGCTTCCAGAAGGCATAATATGTCCAGCCAAAAACCAATGGTTTTGCTGTTAAAAGTTGCATAGATGAATTTTTGTTCTACTTTTACACTGCCGCCGTAATCCTCTATTTCTTTAACAATTGATTTCTCGAGCCCGGTAAGCAACTTTGGCCTTGTCCGGCGGAGTTGAGATTGAAAACGCAGGGAAAAAATAAGCTGAACCATGCCGATGCCAGTATACAATATAATTGCTTTTACTGACAGCCCTGTTTTTTTTTGTTATAATAAGCCATGAATTCTGCAATAAAAGAAAACTTAAAAGGCCGTTCCCTTTTAACCTGGCTTGATTATGAATCTGATGAAATCCGTTTTCTTCTTGAACTGTCAAAGCAGGTAAAGACAGAAAAGGGAGAACGTAAAATGCGTTTTACCGGAAAGACCCTGGCCCTTCTTTTTGAAAAACGCTCTACCAGGACACGGTGCGCTTTTGAAACTGCATTTGGCGAAGAAGGGGGCCACCCGGTATTCCTGTCTACAGCGGACATTCAACTGGGGGCCAAGGAATCTGTTGAAGATACTGCACGTGTGCTGGGCAGGATGTTCAGTGCCATCCAGTTCCGGGGTTATAAGCAAAGTAATGTAGAAACACTGGCTTCCTGTTCCGGTGTGCCGGTTTATAACGGTCTGACCGATGATTTTCACCCTACCCAGGTTCTGGCGGATATTATGACCCTGGAAGAAAATTTTGGTTCCTGCAAGGAAAAAAAGCTATGTTTTGTCGGGGACGGGCGGAATAATGTTGCCCGGTCTCTTATGGTAATTTGTGCCAAACTTGGAGTTCATTTTACTGTTATAACCCCTTCGGAACTAAACCCCGATAAAGGCTTAATTGATGTTTGTTCTCCAATTTCGGCTGCTTCCGGGGCTAAAATCGTTATTACTTCCGATATATCGGGCGTCAAAGGCGCTGATGCGGTATATACCGATGTTTGGACATCCATGGGGGAAGAGGATAAGAAGGCCGAAAGGGCCGCATTATTAAGCCCCTATCAGGTTAGTTCTGCTCTTATGGCACAAACGGGGCGGCAGGATACCATTTTCCTGCACTGCCTTCCTGCGATAAAGGGTGAAGAAGTTACAGCTGAAATAATTGACGGCCTGGCAAGCAGGGTCTGGGACGAAGCTGAAAACCGTAAGCATACAATAAAGGCAATAATGCTTGCAAGTCTTGGTTCTATATAGTATAATTGCAGAGAACGATTTTTTGGAATGAAGGAGGTTCTCGTAATGAAGCGAAAATTCATTTTATTAAGCATTTTTGCAGGTTTTTTGGTTTTTTCCTGTTTTATAGTTCTTAGTGCACCGCCTGTTGCTGCCCAACAAGCTGAAAGCAATATGGAATCACGGTGGGGTGCAGGAAATATTTCTGAACTTTACTATATCAATGTTCCTATAGAAAAAGTGTACCCGTACCGTTTGGGCTATGTGGTATTGTTCCGTAAGGGCAATAATGAACTTGGCCGTGCATATATTCCCTATGAATGGTTCAGGGTTAATGTAAAAAAAGCCGAACTGGTGCAGCTTGGAGATGGCCCAACCTGGCCCTCCATGTCAGTTTTTTACAAGGAAGGGGCTTTTTATGCAGTAAGGCTCTATGTGGCCAAAAGGGCAAGCCATTTAACCTGGGGAAATATTCCCTCCAATGTAAACCTGGACGACCGGTTCCAGAATGTTGAATCCATTGACCTCGGTTTCAAATCAGATCAGCAATAATATAATATTAAAAATCCAAAAGGCCATCCGTGAAGAACATATTGACGGATGGCTTTTTTGTAATTTCCGGCACCGGGACAGGCTGTCTGATCAAATCCTTTTTCGTCCCGAAACCCTTACCAATTCCCGGTTCTGGTTTTATCTGGTTCCCGCTTCCGGCGAGCCATTGGCTCTGGTTCACACCATAGAGCCGGATCATCTTGATTCCCTGCCGGGGAAAAAACAGAGCTATGCAGGCAGGGAAGAGCTTCTAAAATTCTTTGCAACGCTATCGGGAAAAATCATAGCTGTTCACATGTCGGAAAATATCAGTACAATTTCTTTTTTGGATGCAGGTGTTTATATTGCCCTTTCGGGTGCGGGAGTCAGACTTGTTGGCGCCGAAAACCTTATCCAGCGTTTCAAGGGCCTTTTAAGCAGAGAAGGGATTGCTTCCCATGAGCGCGCAGCTTCCGCACTGTACAGCATTGTGGAAAAAGTATGGGATTTTGTATGCACTTCTTATATTGATGGAAGAAACCTTAATGAAAGGGAAATCCGGGAGCTTATGGAAGATGAATTTACCCGGTTGGACATGGAGCGGGATCACCCTCCGCAGGCGGCAGCAGGTATGAACAGCGCTAACCCCCATTATGATTTTACCGGAAACGGCAGGGCTATTGAGGAAGGTGATATTATCCAGCTTGATCTGTGGGCAAAAGAAAAAAATCCCGGCGCTATTTATGCGGATATTGCCTGGGCGGGCGTTTACGGAAAAAAGGCAAGGAATGATACTGAAAAACGCTTTAGCGATCTTGTGGAAATCCGTGAAACCCTTCTGGATTTTTTAACGGCTTCTTTTGCAGAAGAAAAAAAAGCCGGTGCAGTTTTAACTGGTGCGGAGATCGATGCTTACTGCCGTTCTTTGCTATATGCAAAGGGCTATGGGAATGTAATAAAACACAGGACAGGACATGGTATTGATACAGAAGCACATGGTTCGGGCGCCAACATTGATTCAGCCGAGTTCCCCGATAACCGCCGGCTTTTAGAAGGGTCGTGTTTTTCCATTGAACCGGGAATTTACTTTACCGGCTATGGTTTTAGAACCGAAGTAAATGTGTATATTCAGGACGGCCGCCCCCGGGTAAGCGGACCCGGTGCGGTAAAGCAAGGCCGGCAGTTTAAACTGCTTCACTGTTAAGGTTAATATGTCAGAAGTACCAGAAGAATTAATTGATTTTATTCGCAGCGGTTTAAACTTTGTTGTTGTCGGGCATGAAGATCCTGACGGGGATTGTGTGGGAAGCCAGCTGGCGATGTGTTCACTGCTCCAGCGCATGGGGAAAAAAGCCATCCCATGTTCGGCAGGCCCATTTAAAAGACCCGAATTAAAACAATTTGAAGAACGCTTCCTTCCTTTTCCTGAAACCCATGAAGAGTTAAAAGTTATAGTTATGGACTGTTCTGTCAGGGAAAGGGTAGGGGATCTTCCCATAGATGGTTTTCCGTCTGCAGCGATAGATCACCATGATTCAAATCACCCCTGGGGTGGTGTAATTTTTCTTGATCCTCTGGCGCCTTCCGTTACTTTTATGACAGAAAAAATTTTCCGTTCTTTAGGAATGGATCCGACAAAAGAAGAAGCAGAACTCCTTTTTTTTGGCCTATTAACCGACACAGGTTTTTTTCGCCATCTTGACGAAAAAAAACCGGAAACTTTTAATACTGCTGCACGGCTTGCTGCAGCCGGGGCCAGCCCAAAAAAACTATTTGGAATGATTAATGGGGGCAAACAGCTTAATTCCCGTCTTCTTCTGGGTACAATTCTGGCCAAAACCAGGTCGTACTTTAACGGGAAACTCCTTATATCAGGCGAAACTCTGGAAGAATCCAGACGCTACGGCATGGCAAGCAGGGATTCGGATGCAATTTACCAGCTTCTTCAGTCTGTTGATGGAGTTGAGGCTATTGTCCTGATTCGTGAGGAAAACAGTAATGAATGTTCAATAGGACTCAGGTCCCGTGATCATGTGGATGTTGCCGCCATTGCAGAAAATTTTGGTGGCGGGGGTCACAAAAATGCTGCTGGCTGTAAGACACAGGGCAGTCTGGCCGGATTGGAAGAAAAAATAGTTGCTGCGTTTAAAAAATGGTTTTAGCACCGGAGGTTTTTTTTAAAATTTCAGTTTTTGAAAATGGCTCGCCTGGAAAAATTTTGTAATTATAATAAGAAAGAAAAGTTTTGCCGGAGAATGTGGTGTAATCAGAAACAGTTAACCTTTGATTTCTGTTGGCAATAATCCCTTGATTTTTTTAAAAGCCTTGCTAAAGTAATTCGGATCCTGGTAGCCCACGGCAAAAGCCGCTTCTTTTACCGTTATGGATTTTTCCTTTAATAGGCGCTCTGCCTCGTTTATCCGCAAGGCGCTCAGGTAATCGATAAAATTAGTTTTTATATGTTCTGCAAAAAGGCGGCTTAAATGTGCTGTATTTACCTGGGCGGCTTCTGCAACATTGCTTAAGTGGATGCCCTGAGTATAATGTTCTCTAATATAGGCAAGGGCTTTTACCAGAGGAAGCGGGTAGTTCCCCTGGCGTTCCAGATTTGCCTGAAGTACAATTTTATCAAAGTTTACTTCTGCCCAGTGTTTCCATGCTCCAAGATCGGGCAGCTCCATTATTTCTGCAGGATCAAAGGGAGGGGATGCGCCGGGAGAATTTCTGTGCGGAGACGCAGACAGAGTCCCGTAGAGGTCATCCAGCAACAGTGTAAAAACAGTAACCATCCTGAGTTTTGCATTGCTAAAGTCTTCGGCAAAAAGAGGTTCCCATACTGATGTAAAAAGAATTTTTATTTCCTCCAGGGGAAGAAGACCGATTTTTTTCCTGAGTAAGCCAATGCTTGTACTGACCATGCTCCATGCATCAGTTTCTTTGTGTTTTGCCGTAAGCTCTGCCAGCGCTTCGCTACAGGAATGGTACAGTAACGGCCCCCGGTAAAGCCCGCCAATCCCAAAACGCCAGTTTGCGCCATTTAGCAAATCTTCCAGCATTTTTCCGGTTTTTTGCCTGAATACGGTTATGTTAAGATCTTCCGAAATAAGAAATATGCCCCGCTTTAGAAGCACATCATAGCTGCAATGATATTTATACGACAGCTGTTCTGCAATTTTTTTTCCCCACATTTCTGCTTCCTGTTCCATCTCTATTATGAGTGCAACGCCATGGTCGGAAGGCAGAGAAAGTTTTTCCCGGTACCAGGACCAGCGTTGTTCATTCATGGGCGCCCAAATATCCTTTCGGAACAGGGCAAGGCGGGGTTCCGTATATTCCGATATTTCCGGAGGCAGGGAACGAAGATACGAGAGGGCGTTTTCCAGTGTGGTAAAAAATGTTTTTTTGGAAACAGGCTTAACCAGGTAAGCAAAAACCCCCAAAGGTATTGCACGTTTGGCAAGGTCAAAGCGTTCATAGGCTGTTGAAAGGACACAAACCATGCGCGGGTATTTATTGTGGATATCTTCCAGCACCGAAAGGCCGTCTATGCCGGGAATGTTGATATCCATAAAAACAAGGTCCGGCTGCTTTTCGTGAATTAATTTAAGCGCTTCATATCCGGTGCGGGCTTTGGCTGCCAATGTAAAGGTTTTATTTTTATTTACAGAAGCAGAAGATTCTTTGTCTTCGGAAAAAGCGTTTAACATAAATTCATAGCTGTCCAGGACAGGTTCTTCGTCATCAACTATTAAAACGCTAAACATGGTTCGGTCTCCGTGTTAATGCAAATTATTACAGCAGTTCCTTCCGGGCTTGTTTTAATATCAATCACTTTGGGGTCGGAAGGGTAAAAAAAGTATAACCTTTGGATTACATTTTGCAGACCCATTACCCTGGACAGGGAAGATTCGTCAATCGATTGGGGGTGCAGCAGTTTTTTTACCGTTTCCCCGCTCATTCCCCTGCCGTTATCTGTTACCGAAATAAAAAGATCGCCGTCCTGCAATGCTGCTTTTACAATGATATTCCGGGAAAAATCTTCGTTTATATCTTTAAATGCATGTATTATGCAGTTTTCTACAAGCGGCTGAACAATAGAAACCGGAACTTTTAAATCCAGAATTTCTTCTGAATATTCCAGGGCAAGGTTCAGCTTCCGGGGAAAACGCACCCGCAGTATATAGAAATAATAATCCAGCCCTTCTATTTCGTGCCGGAGCGGGACGATAATATCTTTGTTCCTTATAATATGGCGGAACAGGCGCGCCATGTAATCCATATATTCGCCCGTTCTGTCCGCTCCCTCTACAATGGCAAGCTGCATACCGGTATTAATCGTGTTAAAAAGAAAATGGGGGTTCATCTGGGCCTGGAGTGCGTAAATTTCCATGTGCCTTACAAGCCCTTCCATTTTCATGTTCCGCAATTTTTCCTGCATATACTCCTGTTTAATGTTTTCCTGCCAGCGGATTTCTTCTATATATTTACTGATTTCCCCCTTCATGTGGTTAAAAGCGTCGACAACCTGATCCAGTTCATCAATGGATTCGCGGCCTGTTTCCAAATCGGGAATAGTAAAGTTTCCTGCAGAAATTTCCTTGGTCATTGCGGAAAGCTTTGTCAGGGGGCCGGTAAACCGGTTTAACGAAAGCAGAAGGATTAACATGGAAAAAGCGGACATGGAAATAATAAAAATAAAATTTAACAGCTGGATTACTCCCGACTCGGATAAAAAATGTTCATAGGACGCAAGCTGGAAACGGAAACGTTCTGTGCTGACAGAAACAATTTCCTGGTTGATATATCCTTTAAGGGCTGCCATTTCTTCATACAATGCAGTATAGGCCGGAATATTCCGCCCCCGTTTTTCTTCCACGGCTTCTTCTGCCAGGTTTAAATAATGAAAAATCAGCGTGTACAGTTCCCGCTCTTTAAGGTCTGCCGGGTTTCCCCTGATTTGCTGATAACTTGGAAGTTTTTGACGCAGATACTGCGTATCGATAAGCATTTGTGCAAGTGCATTGGAAGATCGGGACGAAAGGTATTCCATTAATACCATTTCATACGCAACAAGGTCTTCCTGGACCGACATAAGAAAACGTTCTTCTTCAAAGCTCCTTTCCGAAACTTCCTGAATTTTTCTGTTGCTGAAGAGTATATAGGCAGTACTGAGCGCCAAAAGAAAAAATACCCCCAGGATACTCAAAAAGATTTGAACGCTGAATGACCGGTGGAGTTTTTTCATTTATTTCCCGTAATAATATTTATATCGGTATCGATTAATGCAGAGGTATAGCCGGTTGTTCGCAGCGCCGCCAGGGAATGAACAGCTTCATAGCCAATACGTTCAGAATCAATTACTACAGAAGCGCTGACAATCCCTTTTTTTATATTTTCCATTACACCGGGATCGGCCCCAAAACCAATGATCTGTATCTGCCCGACTAAATTTAAATCTACCAGAGTTTGGGCAGCTGCAATGGTATCTTCCGGGTCGGTAAAAACGATGGTATTAATTGCGGAGCCGTAACCAGGCCTTGTATCTTCGATGCGGCGGAAAATATTAACCAGCAGAGCCTCTGCATCAAGGGGGTTAAGGTTGGTTCTGTAGCTTATTATGGGGCCGGACAGCCTTTCTCCCAGCGATGCGGTAATTCCCATCTCGACCAGTTCACGTTCCGCATAAATTCCCGGGGCCTTGTCGCTGTACACAAGCGCCAGGGTGATTTTTTCCGTGGATACAGGCGCTGCTTGCGGTGCAGCCTCCGCCTGAGAGTCCTGCAAAACAAGGCCGATACGCCGGCCCATATCAAAGGTATTAATGCCGATAAAAGGCCAGGGTTGGTCGCTGGGCAGGTTATGGTTTATCAATACAGCCGGAATTTGGTAATCCCAGAGTTTTTCAAGCTGGCGGCGTGCCAAAGCGTCGTCCAGGTAAGGGCAGACTATCACCCCGTCCACCCCGGTAAAGGCGGCGATTTCCAGCTCATTTCTGACCGGATCAA
>Ga0082212_10010469_pt1 | contig 11862 bp, 13 predicted proteins | sample TergutNt197P3_FD_71548 | JGI IMG/M metagenome (GOLD analysis project Ga0082212, IMG submission 71548) | Neocapritermes taracua P3 segment gut microbial communities from Petit-Saut dam, French Guiana - Nt197 P3 | ecosystem: Host-associated > Arthropoda: Insects > Digestive system > Gut ... | reverse complement strand
GCTGAACAGATCCATCCTTGCCACCGATGAAATACGGCTTTTGGAACAGGAACAAAGAGCAAGAACGATACAAACCAATGAAAAAAGATATTTCCTCATAACCTTAAACTTAGTCATGAGGGGGCATATTGTCAATGGCAATACATGAACGCATCAATACACATCTTTCCATATCGGTGGGGTAAAAGGAAATTATTGTAGATCACCGCAAAGCGGTGTGTGCATGCGTTCAATTCTGCAAAGATTATGTAATTATACCCCGCCACGATCCCAGGTAACGATTGTGGACAGACAAACTATTAATTTAGTAATATATATAGAAGCATTGGAGGTAAATATGAGAAAACTATTTACGATTCTGTTTATTTTGTTGATTACAAACACTTTTGCCCAACAAAAATTCGCTCTTGTTAGCAAAAATTGTCTTTTTACCAGTCATTTATTGACTCAATTAAGAACCCCTGGCATTAGTGTCAGGGATATATTTGATCGTACGGGAGCAGTAGTATCTCAGGCTAGTAACAGACAGCAGATTCCGGCAATTTATAGCCAATATTTTGGTAATGCTTATCTTGGTTCACCCCCAGTTGCAAATACGCCAGAACAACCTGCACCTACTCCAGCAGCTAATATTCCGGTACAACATTCGCCTTCACCTTCGAACGATCGCGAATCCGTAGCCGCAATTTATATTATCAGAAATGAAACAATAAACGTAACTCAACTTCGAACTGAGGTTATGCGTATAGAGAAAAGTCAAGGGCGTTCATTAAACCAACAGGAGCGATTACAAGTTCTTAACATTATGGTAAATGGTCGTTTAGCACTTCAGGCTGCTGAAAGGGACGGAATTACTGTTTCGGATAACGAAGTCAATCAAGAAATTAATCGTATTAAACAACAATTTGCACAATCTATTGGGAGACAGCCCACCGATGCAGAAGTTACATATTTAATTAGGGAAGGAACTGGTCTTGATATGTCTGAATACAGGAACCAAGTCAGGCAACAGCTTACAATACATAAGTACCTTATGCATAAAAAGGGAAGCTCTATTAATAATATTAGAACACCTACAAATCAAGAGATTCTTAATACTTATAATCAAACAAAATCTCAGTTTAAACGTCCTGATACAGTTCGTGCCTCAGTGATTCATGTGCCTTATGGAACTGATACTGCCTCTAAGAATAGAGCAAGAGAAACAGCAAATCGACTTGCAAGAGAAATTGGTTCAAGTTCTTCCAAATTCGATGAAGTTGCACTTCGTGGCCAGGTTCCAAATTCTGGCTATCAGGCTGGGGATTCAGGTTATTTTCCTAAAAACATGGATGCTAATATTGTCGGTCAGGAATTTATAAACATTGCCTTTTCTCTTAGGCAGGGAGAAGTTTCAAGGGTTATCGAAGGAAGATTAGGCTTCCAAATTATAAAAATCACTGAGATTTATCCTCAAAAAAACCTGGGGCTAGATGATATTTTCCAATTAGGTACTCGTATCACTGTAAGAGACTATATCAGCCAATCAATATTGAACGAGCGACAAATTGCGGCACTTAAAACAGCAACAGAAGAACTGGAGGCAGAATTACGGGCAGGCGGCAGAACATTTCAGATAAATGATAGAAATTTAAATTGGTAAAATATAATATAGGAGATATTAATTTCAGGAGGGTATTGTGTTAATCAACAAGCAATATTTTAATAAACTGTCATTGCCAAATAAAGTTAAATATTTACTTCATTATTATGGTCTGGCTATTATTGGAATAGGATTATTACTATTTTTTATTATTTATCTGATAAAACCTTTTTTTGAAGAAAAAAAATATGATGCATATTGTTTGATCCTAAATGATACGGAGAATATTAAATTAGTTGAGCGTATTAAAAATGGATTTCCTGAATATCTAAACAACAGCAAATACTCAATAAGTGTTGATAATAGTTATCCTTTTAATTACCTGGAAGAAGAAAAGATAAATTGGCCCGGAGAAGGAGTTATATTTAAATTTTTGAATCTTCCGGGAACACATATGGCTGATGTCATGATTTCTGATTATAATACAATGCTTTGGGCAGTTTATCAGGACTTCCTCATTTCCATTGATCAAATTCTTCCAACAGAATTACTTGAAAAATTGGAACCATATTTTGAGTATGCATATTTTAAGGATTCTGAAGAGAGTGATGGAAAAATATATGGATTAAATATTTCGGAAACAGAAGTATATAAAGGATATTCCAATAATTATGAAAATGCTATTGTGTTAATTCCACATGTAACTAAAAAACCGGAAGCGGTGATAAATTTTATTAAATATCTCTTTGGGTTAACCAATGAATAGAACAATCACTGTTCCCTTCTTTCCTTTGCGTTCTTAGCGACTTGGCGCCTTTGCAAGAACTCTTAGGTTTATCACGGCACCGGTTTACCGCACTCGGCGCAGAACTTGCCGGTGTTTCCCTTATGGCCACAGGAACAATCCCAGGCAACAGGCATCGGTTTGCCGCACTCCGCACAGAACTTCCCGGTGTTTCCCTTATAGCCGCAGGAACAATCCCAGGCAACAGGCATCGGCTTGCCGCATTCGGCGCAGAATTTTCCGGTGTTGCCTGTGTGACCGCATGAACAGGTCCAACCTGCCGCCGCTCCGGATGCAGGCTGTCCGGCAGGCGCCGCACTACCCTGCTGACCCATCTGGAACAGCGCCTGGGAGTTCATGCCGCCGGCGGCGCCGGCCATTCCCATGCCCAAAAAGCCCTGCATCGCTCCGCCGGTATTTCCCGCGGCAGTGCGCATTGCATCGCTCTGGGCATTTACAAGAGAAGCCGCCGCCATAGTAGGATCCCTCATTACCGCTGCTGTTTGCAGCTGCTTAATCCGGTCTTCGTCTTCCGGTGTGGCAACACAGGTAATACCGAAGTTGACAATTTCTATACCGCGGCCTTCCTTCCACTTTGCGGAAAGTTCTTCGTTAAGGATTTCCGCAAGCTTGTCGGTCTGGGCGGAAATCATGTGATATTCAAGACCGGCGCCGAGTTTTGCCAGCGAAGGCCCCAGTACGGTAACGATTTCGCTTTTAAGCTGACTGTCGATTTTATCCCTGGTATAGGTCTCCTCCACATTGCCAGCGACATTGGTGAAAAAAGCAATGGGATTTATTATATGATATGAATATTCGCCGTTAGCCCGGAGGCTTATGGTTAAACGGAGATTGATAGTGGGATCGACAACAAGGTAGGGAATGGGCGCAGGCGTGCCGTACTTGTTTCCCATGATTTCTTTTAAGTTGAAGTAGTAGACCCGTTGATCCTTTCCCGGACTGCCTCCGTATTTAAACCGTTCCCCAATGTTTTTAAAAGCATCAAGAAGCCCTTTTCCCAGACCGCCGTAAAAAACACTGGACTCGCTCGATTGGTCGTAGGTGTAATGGCCCTCTTCGGCGCATACTTCCGCAATACGTCCGTTATCCACGATGATTGCCGCCTGTCCCTTGTTTACCACAAGCCCTGAACCGTTGGAGATAATATTGTTTTCGCCCTTGGTGTTACTGCTTCTTTTACTGATCCGTTTCTGTCCCTTTGCCGCCAGTACATCCGCTTCCAGACTTTCGCATACAAAGAACTCAAGCCACTGATCCGCTAAAACACCCCCGGCAGCTCCCATTAACGCTTTTAATAATCCCATTGAATTGCTCCTGTCCTTGTCTTTTTATAGATCAAAAATGATATAATATTCCCGCTTCCTTTAGAATTTGATTTGCCATATGACGGGATTTAATTTTACTGTCTACAGTTACTTTCTTGTTCTGTAGTTCATTAATCCAGATATCATGATCGCCCTTGCCATGATGATGAAAAGAAAATCCATTTTGACTTAATATCTTACGTACCTTCTTTTCATATTCTGCCATTATACATGAACCTGAGCAAGACGTTCTGCATGAAAATTAATAGTTATATCATTATTCTTTAAGTCCAGTAAATCCGGAATAGCAAATTTTACCCGTTCCATGAGTGCATCAAGCGAACCAGATTCTAAAGCTAGACCAGGAACATCTTCGCTGCTTGCAAGCCAAACATACGCTTCATCATCCCATGTCAAAGAAACGGTATATTCCATTTGTGCCTCCTAATCTATAGAATAGTATATTTTTTCTTATATAACAACTCCTTGCGGCAACCGCCCTAAAACGCTACAATAGAACCATGCTCGAGAAATTCATTAAAGCTCTTTTTGGTTCCCAGCACGAACGGGATTTAAAGAAGTTGCTTCCCATATTGCACCAGGTAAACGAAAAGGAAGCCTGGGCCGTTTCCATTCCTACAGAGGAATTCAAAGAAATAACCGAATCGTTTAAAAAGCGTTACACCAAGGGGGAAAGCCTTGATTCGCTCCTGCCCGAAGCTTTCGCCCTGGCACGGGAGGCAAGCCGGCGTTTGCTGGGGGAACGGCCTTACGACGTGCAGGTGCTGGGTTCCATTGTCCTCCACCAGGGGAAAATTGTCGAAATGAAAACCGGTGAAGGTAAAACCCTGATGAGTGTCGCAGCGGCGTACCTTAATGCCATTGCCGGGAAGGGTGTCCATATTGTTACGGTAAACGATTACCTGGCCGGCCGTGATGCGGAATGGATGGGGCGTGTTTACAGCGTCCTGGGAATCAGCGTGGGTACCATACTTTCCGACATGGACAACGAACGGCGCAAAAACAACTACGCCTGCGACATCACTTACGGGACGAATAACGAACTGGGTTTTGACTACCTGCGCGACAACATGCTGTGGGAACTGAACAGACGTGTCCAGCGCGGGCATCCGTTCTGCATTGTCGATGAAATAGACTCGATCCTTATAGACGAAGCAAGGACGCCGCTGATTATTTCCGGCGCCGCCGAGGACGACACCTACAAGTATGCTGAAGTGGACAAGTTAATTTCCGGCCTGGAAGAAGTGCAGAAAAAAGAAAACGGCGAATACCCCGACGAAACCCGCGGCGAAGAAATGATCGGGGACTACAAGCTAAACGAAAAAAACAAAAATGTGTCTTTTTCCAACGACGGCCTTGCCAAAATCGAAGGGATACTCCAAAAACGCGGCCTTATTAAAAGCGAAATCGTGGACGAAGAAAACTTTGAATTCATCCACTACTTTACCCAGGCCCTGCGTGCCCACAAGCTCTTTCATATCGATGTTGATTATGTTGTTCAGGACGGACAGGTTCAGATTGTCGATGAATTCACCGGCCGTATCCTGCACGGACGGCGTTATTCGGACGGCCTACACCAGGCTATCGAAGCAAAGGAACGGATCAAAATTGCCCAGCGTAACCGTACCCTGGCGACAATCACCTTTCAGAACTACTTCCGGCTCTACGAAAAAATATCCGGCATGACCGGCACGGCGGACACCGAAGCGGTGGAGTTCAACAAAATCTACAGCCTCGACGTAGTGGTAATTCCAACGAACCTGCCGGTAGTCCGCGATGATGAAAACGACGTGGTGTACCTCAACGAAGCTGAAAAATTCAAAGCCCTTTGCGACGAGATCGAAGCTGCTTACAAAAAAGGCCAGCCCATGCTTGTCGGAACGGTGTCTATCGAAAAATCAGAAATGGTATCCGCCCTTCTTACCAGAAGAGGCATACGCCACGAAGTACTCAATGCAAAGAACCATGCCCGTGAAGCGGCAATCATTGCCGAAGCAGGCGCCAAGGGATCGGTAACAATTGCTACAAACATGGCAGGCCGCGGCACGGACATAAAGCTTGGCGGCAACCCCGAACACCGCGCCCGCAAACGTGCCGGCACCGATGCAAGCCCCGAAGTTTATACGCAGGCCTATACGGCGGAATACGAAAAATGGAAAACCGATTATGAAGAAGTTAAATCCATTGGCGGACTTTATGTGATTGGCACCGAGCGCCACGAAAGCCGCCGTATCGACAATCAGCTGCGGGGACGGTCGGGCCGTCAGGGAGATCCCGGCAAGTCAAAGTTTTTTATTTCCATGGACGACGATCTAATGCGGCTCTTTGGCGGAGAAAACATCAAAGGGATTATGGCAAGGATGGGCATGGAAGGCGGCGAGCCAATTTACCACCCCTGGCTTAACAAGAGCATTGAAAAAGCCCAAACAAAAGTGGAAGAACGCAACTTTGAAATACGCAAGCACCTTTTGGAATACGACGATGTACTCAACCAGCAGCGCAAATATATCTATGAACAGCGGGACGCCATACTGAATGACAGTGACTTAAAGAAGCGGGTAAATGATGCTACCGCCGACATGGTTGGCACAGCCATTGACAATTATTCAACAACGTCCAGGCGGAACAACGCCGAAGCTCTTAAGGAATTACTGGGCTATCTTAAAGAAAAATTTAATTATATTCCTCCGGCTGGTTTTCTTCCTTCCGATGGAATTATTAAAAACCCTCCTGAATTTGAAGAACAACTGCTACGTGACTTAGAAGAAGACATTAAAAACAAGGAAACGCTTCTGGGCCCCGAAGTGATCAATGCGTTTATCCGCGCCCAATACCTTCAGTTTATTGACCGGCAATGGCTGGACCATCTGGAAAACATGGAATCGCTGCGTGAAGCAGTTTACTTACGCGGTTATGCGCAAAAGAACCCGCTTACCGAATATAAACTGGAAGGGTTCCAGATATTTGACACGATGATCGATAACATACGTCAGGAAATTGCTTCCCGTATCCACCTTGTACGAATCCAGGCGGCAGGTGATCGTGAAACCAGGGGCCGCATGCAAATTCAATCGGCCAATCACGGAACAGTTACAGCTTTCGGCGGCGGCTCTGCGGGCGGCCAGCGTTCAGGCGCAGCGCAAGGTTCCGCCCCCATGCCCCGGCCATCGCAAGGCGCCCGCGGAGAGGCAGGGCTAAACGCAACGGTAGTGCGTGCCCAACCCAAAGTGGGACGCAACGATCCCTGCCCCTGCGGATCGGGAAAGAAATACAAGCAATGTCATGGACGGTGAGCCTAATAGGAATGCCCTTACAGGATCTTTAAACTATTTCCAATAATCCATAATTATTTTTTTCTAAATCTTCTATCATTGGTTTAATTTTTATCAATAATTCCAAAAGTGATTCACTTCTATTGTTCCCAGTTCTTAACAATACAACTTTTGGCGGGAAACCATTTAAATCTAATAAATCAGCGAAATCATTATCTTTTGTTATGATTATATACCCATTATTTTCTGCGAAATTCCATATATCAACATCCTCTGCCGGTACATTAATGCCTATTAAATCCACATGGGCGCATTCACCAAAAACCGGATTTAATTTGTTTACTAATTTCCAAGAAATATTAGCGTCAAGTAGTATTTTCATCCAGATTTTCAGGCCATTGCAACTACTTTTATGATTTCTTCACGTCTTGCAGCGAAAGCCAAAGCTGCTTTTATGTGAATTTCATTTAGTAATGGATAATCATCCAATATTTCCTGTATAGGTATCCCCTCCGATAACCATTGAAGAATATCACCAACGGTTATTCTTGTACCTTTTATACAAGGTTTTCCAAAGCGAATTCCTTGATCAATTACAATATAATCTGATAATTCTTCATTTCCCATAATCAATAATATACAATAAGTCATTTATTCTGTCTACCTCTGTGCGCAACGAACGCAGAGAAATTAAAAAATTTTCCAGCCTCCGCTATATATGGGGTAGATAAATAAAACAACACTACGGAAATTTGGTAGCAGCTACTTTTGTAAACTGCGTAAAGTTCCGCCCCAATGCCCCGGCCTTCGCAAGGAGCCCGCGGCGAAGCGGGACTTAATGCAACGGTTGTACGCGCCCAGCCAAAGGTAGGACGCAACGATCCCTGCCCCTGCGGATCGGGAAAGAAGTATAAGCATTGTCACGGTAGGTGAACCGCAATTTAACGCTGAGGTTTCATATGATGGATTTAAATCATAATTGACCGATTTAGGCGTCTCGCATGTCCTGTCCCGCTATCATTCTACCAACACGGCTCTTCTAATCTCACCGTCAACAAAGACACCAATGACAGAAATCGTTTGCCCTGAATCCAATTTTGCAATTTTCGATCGTTCTGATTCAATGAAACGTACAAAAATCCCATTATCACTGGTAACTAAAAAAATTGACATTTCACCGTCATGATTGTCAATATCGTAGATTCTTCCTCTGGTTCTTACTGTTTTGCCTCCGTAATTCTGTTCAGCCCGTACAGCATTAGCTTTGAGGGAATCGATGTCGACATCCACTATGGTTTGGTTACTTGGTGTGTTTTGCGCCTGCGTAGTCCCTTGTTTGGTGAGAGTTACGGATTCTCCAAACAGAGTTCCGGTGAGAGAATTGCCGTTAAGCGTATATGAGTCTGTTTCAAAAATACCCCATTCCTTTAAGTTATATTCATAGTCTTCCTCCGCTTCAGCCTGAGAACAACCAAATTCATCAATATAGTATTTTATCATGAGTGGCCTAAACTGCTGTTCAGTATACCATTGGGATGCTGAAAATCCGATCGTTGAATATAGCGGCTCTGCTTCCAATAAAAAGTCGCCGGATACTTGTTTATTAGCCAATATCATATTATTTCCACTGGTGGAGTATGTTCCCTTTATCCATTCAAAGTTTTCATACAGCATTGCAAAGCTGCCATTATTTAAAACCATTGTTGTTTGCTCTTCTTCATTAACCCATGTTCCGTTAAAGGCGCTATTAACGCCGGATTGCTTCGAAGTTGGTGCAGACCCGCCAAAAAAATCATCAATTATATCGCTTATCTCATCACAAGACGAAAACAGCAGCATAACAGCTATTGCCAAAATTACCAGAGCGTTTGTACGTTTCATTTAATCCTCCAAAAGCAAGTGTTGTTTATTTAACACTCATGTAAATGCATTTTGATAAATATGGTAAACGGTATAATAATTACCATGTTAATTATTCCGCAATATAAAGGCGAAATTATTACAAGGGCAATATAAACACCGAGTTTGGAAAGGTCGTCAAGTTGCGCCAATGTTCCAACGGTGCCTAAGATTACCGCAACAAGCACAGCGAACCATGTTGTTTTGGCGTACATTTTGAAAAAGTGTAATGCTTGTATCAATTTTCCCTTTTCGCCTTCTTTTTGCAAGGGAGCCGAAAATGCCGAAGCCATGTTCTTAAACCCGAATAAGACACTTACGAAAAGGAACGGAAATAACCCAACCATTATTAAGCTGGGAAGATCCAGATAGTTCAGCGCTGAACCGCCTGTCGCAAGTATTGTGCAGACAATACCGATTGCACAAATAAGTAAAGAAACTAAATACCGTGTCATATAATCCTCCTTTTTATGTTCCTTTGTCGATCTTTTTTATTGTTATACGACATTGGGACTTTTTCTGCATGAGACTTGTAAAATCTGTTACAATCGCTTAATTTGCAATTCCAAATACCCTCTATTAGGTCCTCGATCAAATAAATATAAAACATAAGAATTTGTTTGAATATAAATTAAGTCATCATCACGTTCAATAGAAGTAAATCCACGTATACCACCTACAACACGTCCAATAGACATAAAGTTATCATTTGTTCGACCCGCCCATCCCATTATTAAGCCAGCTTTATTATCTATCCGCCAACCTTGAAAACCGCCACTACCTGCATTTTTAATTTGATCAAATTGAGATTGTGTTATCCCTCCAGCTGTTAAAGCAGAAGCAGTAGGCGCACCAGAATTAAGGCTTTGCCCCCAAACCATGGCTAACACTCCTAATATCAATATTCCCAGCAAGATTTTTCTTTTTCCCATTGTTTTCTCTCCTTAAATTAATAATATGTCAAATATAATATATCACTGCTGTCCGGTTTAAGCAAGTAATTTTTCCCGCGGAGTACATGGTTCAGTACTCCATGGTTTTTTTATTTACAGGGCACACAACCGGAATGTAAACAGCAATCTGCTGCTGAGTATCTGTCATACCATTATATCGCTTATCTCATCACAAGACGAAAACAGCAGCATAACAGCTATTGCCTTATGAATTCTCCTATTCCATTTTCATACTCAACCCGAAGCACATTGCCATTAATCGTAAACGGATAAACTGCGACTACGCCATATTGCCAGTTTTGTTTTTCATCGTAGGCATAAAAAGTTATTTCGCCAACTCCTGGTCTTCCCGAAAAATTGTATGTAACCCTAATACGAAATTGCTCAGTAAATACCGGTTCATTTTTATAAACAAAATAAGAACCTTGTCTTTCATTACGAAAAACGGTTCCTCCTCCTGCATTGTGATAAAAACGATAAATTTCACTTGAACTTTTCCAAGTACCAACAAGCGGATTACTTCTATCTGAATTCACAAAAGAACTTCGTCTATATGTCCCAGCCACCGCAATACTTGAACCATATTGATTGGGACTTTTGCTGGTAAAAACCAATTCATTAGTACGAATTTCAATGTAAAACTCATCGACCATTCGATCAAAAATCCCAAATTCAAATTTCAAAGTTTGACGCTGATTTTGTACTGGTTCACTTATTGAATAATCTCCCTCAATATCGAAGTTACCATTCAAATAAGAGACAAAGATTCCTCCGGCACTAAAGTAAATAACCTGTAAGCCTGTACTTGTTTGCATTTCCCATGAACCCTGAATAGCGTTTCTTGCAGCTTGAGCTGACCGTGAAGATTGTGCGCTTATTATTGGAATTGTCGTAAAACCAACAAATAGAACACAAAATACAATTACTTTAATAAACATAGCATTTTTCATGTCATCCTCCTAAGATGGAAACAGTCGCGTATAATGCACGCCGGCTGTGCAAAGTATCAGGCAATCCGTGTTATTAAATATCCGGTATCCATTTATTGCCGCATTTTTGACAAACAATCTGAGTTTTTCTCATATTATTTAATCCAATAGCAAGTCCAACAGGAGCAAACAATAAAGTACCTATTACAGCGCCTGCACCGAATCCTCGTTGTTTAGTTTCCAATTGATCTGTACCACATTTTGGGCAAATAATTTTAACTTGTTGTATTCCGCAATAAGGACAATTAGCAACCTCTTTATTAATACTTTTACCACATGATATACAATAAACATTAACCGTATTCGCACGGCTTCGCATACTTTGATCTATGCCACACTTTGGACATACTTCAGTAGCTTTTTTTACTACTGTACCACAAGAAAAACAGTATTTTTCGTCTGCACCTGCTGTTTGTAAATTTTGATTTTGTTGCACCCCGCAAAAAGGACAAATAGAAGCTTCTTTTTTTATATTCTTGCCACATGATGAACAATAAACTTCTATTGCAGTCGTGCTGTTTCGTTGGTTTTGATTAACACCGCACTTTGGACACGTTTCAGCAGCTTTTTTTATTACGGTACAACAAGAAAAACAATATTTTTCGTCTGCCCCTGCCGTTTGAATCATAGTTGTATTTTGATTTTGTGATAAGTATGAAGCAGGTAAAACAGAAGGCTGTGCTTGAATAATATTTACAGCTTTTTCTTGATTTATCGAAACACCCGCAGAACCAACCTGGAAACCACATCCAGGACAAAATTTAACCTCGTCTTCTATCTTTGTCCCGCAATTTGAACAAAAAGCCATTTCATACCTCCATAATAACTATTACCTTGATGAAAATTTTGCATACTATGCCCACAAGCGCCTCTATAACAACGGTCTCCCTGCCGTAAAAAGGTACATAATACCGAGAAAAAATAGCCAATAGAAGGCAAAAAGAGAAACTATAAGCCAGTGGATTGTTGACAGTGTTAGTTAGAAGATGTGTATAATTGCCTGTTGCCTGTTGCCTGTTGCCTGTTGCCTGTTGCCT
>Ga0082212_10010468_pt1 | contig 11862 bp, 9 predicted proteins | sample TergutNt197P3_FD_71548 | JGI IMG/M metagenome (GOLD analysis project Ga0082212, IMG submission 71548) | Neocapritermes taracua P3 segment gut microbial communities from Petit-Saut dam, French Guiana - Nt197 P3 | ecosystem: Host-associated > Arthropoda: Insects > Digestive system > Gut ... | reverse complement strand
GGGCTGAAAACAGGGCTTGTAGTATACGGCGTGGGAAACCACGGCGGAGGCGCAACACGCCGCGATATTGAGCGCGCTCTTGAATTTATGGAATATCCGGTTTATCCTAAAATAAAATTCGGTACAATGCTTGAATATTTTAAAACTGCGGAATCCGTGCGCGGTAATTTGAAAGTTTTGGACAGAGAATTGAATTTTATATTCCCCGGCTGTTACACGACCCAGAGCAGAATAAAACTCGGCAACAGAAAAAGCGAAAAAGCTTTGGTTGAAGCTGATATTTACAGCACCCTCGCAAAAGCTTATTTAAAATCAAGCTATCAGTACAGGCAGTTTGAAACCGCATGGCAGAACGTACTGTTCACACATTTCCATGATATTTTAACAGGCTCATGCGTTCAGGAAACGCGCGAACACGCAATGGGGCTTTTCAGCGAAGCAATGGCTGTCGCTAATACACAGCACTCCAACGCGCTCCGCGTATTTTCTGAAAATATAGACACATCAGGCATTGAAGCTGACGACAATATAAAAGATTCGCAGTCCGAAGGGGCAGGCGTAGGCTATGGCTTATCAAATTATACAGGCGTGCCGAATCCCGAAAGAGGACGCGGACTTGTGCGTATATTCAATATTTTCAATGCTTTGCCGTTTGAGAGGACAGAGAACATTGAAATGACAGTCTGGGATTATGCCGGCGATTTGAGATATTTGCAGGTTGTTGACGCACACGGTGAAAAAATAGAATTCGCGCTCATAGATAATAATTTACAGCAATACTGGGACCATAAATATTTCAGGCTGATTGCGAAAGTAAAAGTTCCCGCAATGGGTTATACGACAATCGTTCTGAAACCCGATGAAAAAGACGAATATATTCATTATTTCCAACCCAATTCAAGAACAGGTCACGCATATTCAAATTATGTATTGGAGAATGAATATATCAAAGCCGAATTTGACTGTAAAAGCGGCGCGTTAATTTCTCTCATAGATAAAGAGAGCGGCAAAAATGCACTTGCAAGCGGAAAAACGGCGGGCTTGCAGTTTGTTCAGACCGAACCCGCAAGCTCAAACGCATGGCAAATCGGGCGTTATCTTAAAATCGAGCCTATTGACACGGTTGTACGCACTCACCCAATCGGGTCAGGCGATTTGAGGAAAGGTTTTTATGTTGAGAAAAAAATATATAATTCAACAATCCGCGAAACGGTTTACCTTGAAAAAGGCGCGAAGGCATTGACTTATAAAATCAATATAGACTGGCATGAAACCGCAGGAAGTTTTATTCCCGTTCTGCATTATAATTTCCCGCTCGCTTACTCAACTGACGAGTATATATATGACGTTCCGGCGGGAGCGCAGAAACGTGAAGCGAAGCATCTTGACGTTCCGGCACTGACTTACGGCGCGGCTGTGAATCCTGTTCAATCGCAGAAATCTTTGGTCATAACGACAGACTGCAAATACGGCTACAGGGCTTACGACGGCAATTTGTCGGCTACGCTTATCAACAGTTCAAGCTCGCCCGACCCGTACCCTGAACGCGGGATTCACAATGTAACTATCTCCGTGGGATTCGAAAAAGCCTGCCCGAAAGCGCTGGCGGATTTCTCGGCAGTTATCAATCACCCGTTTAATTTTGTGCCGGCGAACGCACGCAAAGGCACGCTCCCGCTTGAAAAATCCCTGCTGAATTTCGGCGGCGGAACGGCAGTGCTATCGTCTGTGAGCGCCAGCTTAGACGGCGGTATAATCGTCAGGTATTACGAAACGTGCGGTAAAGAATCGGATATTGCAATAACGCTTGACATACCCGTAAAATCCGCAAAATTTATTGATTTGACGGAAAAAGAAACAGGCTCGGCGAGTATTGACGGCTCTGGCAAAATCACCGCAAAAATTGCGCCTTATTCAATCGGCGCGGTTAAGATAATGCTTTAATTCAGGCAAAAATGAAAATCCTCGCGGTAGAAACCACGGGGATTTTCATTGGACACATAAAGTAAAAATGGAAGATAAAGGTAATTTATATGGCTAATATTAAACAAGTAGCAAAGCACGCGGGCGTATCGCCGGCGACCGTATCGAAATATTTAAACGGAATAAAAATCAGCGCAAAAAACCATGCGGCAATAAAAAATTCGATATGCCAATTAAATTTTAACATAAATGAATCAGCGAGAAGCCTGCGTACAAATAAAAGCATGACTATCGGAGTGCTGCTGCCCGAATTGGAAAGACCTTTCGCTATGGCTATCATTTCAGTGATTGAAAACAAACTGATGGAGTTTGGTTACAGTACAATTATTTGCCATTTTAAAGGCAATCCGCAAATAGGCAGACAAAAATTAAATTTTTTAATAAATAAAAAAATAGATGGTTTAATCATAATACCCTCTCATTTAGACGCGAAACTATTAACAGAAATAAAAATGCCCTTGGTTTGTATTGATATGATGATAGATGGAGTTGATTGCAACTGTGTAGTAATTGATAACGTAAAAATTTCATACGAAGTTGTGAATTATATAATCGACCACGGACATAAACAAATCGCTATTATATGCGGTCCGAAAGATAGATACACATCACAGGAACGTCTGAAAGGTTATATTAGTGCCTGCAATGATAATCAAATTGCTTTGAATCCGTCGTATATTATTTATGGAAATAATGATATAATTTCAGGGTATGAATCCATGCGGAAACTTTTGGACATGGAAAATCCGCCAACAGCGGTGTTCGCTACAAACGGCGAAATGACTGACGGGGTGCTTATGGCTTTGAATGAACGGAATATAAAAATCGGGAAAGAGCTGTCTTTTGTTGGGTTTGATAGTCTGGTAAGCGCGAATATATCGAACCCTAAAATATCGATTGTCGTTCAGCCGCTACAGAAAATCGGAGAAACAGCCGCTGAACTGCTGCTAAATCAACTGCAAGGGAAAGATGATACATTAAAAATCATAAAATTAAAGGCAGAACTGATACGCCAGTTTTCTGTTCAGAATTTAACCGAAAAGTAAGCGAACGGATTTCATTCCGTTTGATATTTTTCGCAAAAGGATACTCATATTTATGAATATAATAAAAAAATTTGAACCGACGTTTGAATCATTAACAAAATTTGAATGTCCTGAATGGTTTTCAAATGCTAAATTCGGCATATGGAGTCATTGGGGACCTCAAAGCGTGCCTATGTGCGGCGACTGGTATGCAAGAAATATGTATATTCAAGGCTCACCGCAATATCTTTATCATTTGAGGCATTACGGACACCCGTCAAAATTCGGCTATAAAGATATTTGCAGTCTGTGGAAAGCTGAAAATTTTGACCCCGCTCAACTTATGAAATTGTATTACACGGCAGGAGCGCGGTATTTCGTTGGGCAGGCAATGCACCACGACCACTTTTTCAATTATCCATCGAAGCTGAATCGATTTAACTCTATGAAAATCGGACCGAAAAAAGATATATGCGGACTGTGGAAAGCGGCGGCAGATAAAAATAATATGCCTTTCGGTTTAACCGAACATTTAGGCGCAACTTTTTCATGGTGGGAAGTAAATAAAAACAGTGATACATACGGACCATATAAAGGAGTACCATATGATGGCAATGATTCCGAATACAGAGATTTCTATTTAGACAATTATGAGCAATCAGGCGAACCGTACACCTCGAATGTGAAATTTAGAGATTACTGGCTGGCTGTGATGAAAGAAATCATAGATTTATACAAGCCAGATTTATTGTATTCTGACGGTTCTCTTCCGTTTGGTGCGCATTGGCTCTCGGCAGACAACAATAGATATTTAGATAATCCTGATTACAAGTGGGGATTGGAAGCGGTTTCATATTTATATAACGCATCAATAGACAAAAACGGCAAAAATAATGCAGTGTATACACAAAAAGACAAAATTGAAAAGATATATAAAATAGGTTTGCTTGATATAGAGAGAAGCCAGCTTCCGGGCATAAATCCAAATCCGTGGCAGACTGATACTTGTATAGGCGATTGGTTTTATGACGCGAAGCGGGAGTTCAAAAAGCCCGCGCACATTATAGAAATGCTTGTAGATATAATCAGCAAAAACGGTACTATGTTATTGAATATTCTGCAAAGCCCTGACGGTTCTATTGATGATGAAGCTGTATATATCCTCGAAGAACCCGCAAAATGGTTCAAAGTATGCGGCGAGGGCGTATACAGTACACGTCCGTGGCGCAAATACAGCGAAGGAGATACGCAAGCATTAATAGAAGGTTTAAAAGAAACGAAAACATCATGGAACAGTTCCGATTACCGTTTCACGTCAAAAGGCAATATATTATATGCGTTTATACTTAACCCAGCGGCAAACAGAGTTGCGGTGATAAAAAGTTTGGAAGAATCGGAAAAAGTAAAAACTGTTCGATTATTAGGCGGCGAAAAATTGCCATTCACGCAGTCCTATGGTGTATTAACTATAAAATTACCTGAGATTTTACCTTCCGAATACACAAATTGCATAGCGATTGAATTATAATTAGTTTTTTATTATTCAAAATCTAAGGAGAAAAAATGAAAATGTCTCTAAAATTAAACTGGATTAAAGAAGCATCGGGAATATACAAAACCGAAATCGGCAAAAACATAAAAACATTATTAGGATATACGGACACTATGCCTAAACTTGACGCAATCAACAGGCTTGATGATTGCGAATTCCTGCTCCCGAATGAAATAAAGGCATATCGGGTAAATAATAAACTTGTCGTCAGTGTGCCGTATAACGAAAATGAAAAAATATTCGGTTTCGGGCTTCAGTATAAAACTATCAATCAAGTTGGGAAAGTGATGCACTTGAAAACCGACCATTACGGCGGGAGAGATGACGGACGTACACACGCCCCCTGTCCTGTATATTTTTCGTCTGAGGGTTATGGTGTGTTTTTCAACACAGCCGAACCGTTGAAAATATATGTGGCTACATCGGGATTGAAAGGCGAAAAAAGCGAGCTTGCGGCGAAAGACCGTAACACCGACAAGAGTTGGACAGCTCAGCCTGTTGCCGAATATATCGAAGTGTCGCTCAATGCCGACGGTCTTGAAGTTATTGTATTTAAAGGCATTGATTTGCTTGATTGCGTAGCGAGATACAACCTATACTGCGGAGGCGGATTTCTGCCGCCGAAATGGGGGCTTGGATTCTGGTATAGATTTGCTTCGCTGACGAATCAAAATGATATAGTTAAAGAAGTGGACGAATTTGCCGGGCATGATATACACATTGACGTAGTAGGGCTTGAACCGGGCTGGCAGTCGAAATCATACCCCTGTACTTACGAGTGGTCGCCTGAGAGATTCGCCGACCCGAAAAAGTTATGCTCTGACTTAGCGGAGCGAGATACGCGCGTGAATTTATGGGCAAATCCGTATATATCACCCTCATCGAAATTATATGAAGAAATGTATAAATATTCGGCTTCGCATACTGTATGGAACGGAATTATACCTGATTATACTATAGACGAGGCAAGAAAAATATTAGCCGAACAGCACAAAGCGGAACATTTAGGTGCAGGTGTGAGCGGCTACAAAATAGACGAGGTTGACGGGTATGATATGTGGCTGTGGGCAGACCATGCGGAATTCCCGTCAGGTACAGACGCGGAAAGTATGCGGCAGTTATACGGCGTGCTGATGCAAAAGATGATGACTGATATGTATAAAGAAAATAATAAGCGCACATACGGGCTTGTCAGAGCATCGAATAGTAACGGCTCTGCGTATCCGTTTGTGATATATAACGACAGATATGCTTTTGACGAATACATGACAGGATTGCTGACCAGCGGGTTTTCAGGCGTATCGTGGACGCCGGAGATACGCCACGGAGATAATGCGTCCGATTGGCTCAGACGTTTTCAGCTTGGATTGTTTTCGCCGATGCTGCTTCTGAACTCATGGGCAAGCGGCGCGAAGCCGTGGAGCAATCCTGAAGTAGCCCAAGACCTTGCGGATATAATAAAATTTCGCAAGATGCTGCTGCCGTATTTGTACAACGCATACGCGAAATATTGTTTTTCCGGTATACCGCCGTTCAGAGCAGTTACGCTTGATTATCCGCAGTTGGAGTTTGCGGATAAGTTCAAAGAAGCAGTATTACACGATACAGATAATCCGTATCTCAGAAAAGCGCCGGCGGAGATAACGGACGAGCTTTTAATAGGCGACTATTTGCTTGCGGCGTTTATCCGCCCGAATGAAACCGAGCGCATCGTAATACTGCCGGAGGGCAACTGGTACAACTTTTACACAAAAGAGTTCGTTGGTTCAGATACCGCGATACATTATAAAGTTATAAATAATGAAGTTCCATTGTTTGTGAAAGAAGGCGGAATGATTCCGCTTTCGATAAATGATAATACTATAACAGTCAAATGCTATGGCAGAAAAGGTAACTGTATTATCTATGACGACGACGGTGAGAGCTATGATTATGCAAGAGGCGAGTATAATGAAATTTTACTTGAGTTCGACTGTTCAGGCGGCGAGTTCAAGCATTCAGCAAAATATATTCGTGAAAAAGTAAGGAAAAATTATATTGATTTTATTTTTGAATAAAAATAGCAGAGGGGTATTATATAATGATTCATTTTGAAAAAGACAAATACAAAGAATTGCAGAAAACTTATACCCTTTGGTGGGATAAAAAATTAGACCGTCCTGTATCAGGAGTAGTGGCGCGGGAATACAATCCGGGGCGTTCATGCCCTGATGTGCCGTATTTGTCGCAAGCAATATGTAATGATTTTTCGTTTACTCCTGAACAATTAATTGACCGTATTGATTATGAATATTCACAATTTGCGTATTATGGAGAAGCTTATCCATACATCAATTTGGATTGTTTCGGTCCCGGTGTACTCGCGGCTTTTTTAGGCGCGCAGCTTGAAGTTATAGCGGAACGCGTGTGGTTTCATCCGCCGCGTGAGATGGAAATTGAAGATATTTATTTGAATTATAAAGGAAATAGAAATACTGAAGATTTTCGTCAATTTGAAATATATTTGAAACGTGTTTGGTTTTCAAACGGTATACATCATCATTATAGTATGTTCCACCTTGCATGTTTATTGATTCAATAGCTTCAAGGGCTTGATGGCCAAGGCTAAATTCAATAAATAAATGGTTGAGGGACTCGTAAATTTTTTTGACCTCGATGAAATTCCTGCGAAAAAAACGTTCCTGAGTACCCTCTTTTCTTTCTAAATAAGCAAGGGTAGTTCTATATTTTCCTAAATCAAAAATAAAAGCATCTTTCATTTCCGTGTCTTGGCCAATCGTGAAAACAGTATCGTTTATAATTTTATATATCCTTATATTATCTTTAAAACGATACATAATCCCCAATTCACCGGGACTAAGTCTTCCACCATATAACTTATCTAATGTTATATAACTCGGGTATTCCTTTATTAGTTTCAGATCAGATTGATACTCCTCAAGCAGTATGGCTTTTGGATAATATCCTGTCATTGTAGTTAGATTCATTATGTAAGTGTCCTTTTTCAAAAGTAGCACTTTAGACCAATCATGAGTAAGATATTCTTCAGGAATTTTATCCGATCTTATATTGACTTTTTTAATCAGGTATCCGGTAGTATCATAGATTAATATTTTATACCAATCCTTTTGATAGATGAGATTATCATGTAGTGAAATATTATTTACACTAATATATTCATCCGGCCCCTGTCCTCGCTGTCCTATTTCACAACAAAACTTTCCGGTATTATCAAATAAATAATAATGGGAATAAGTAAATCGGGCGGTACTTTGTACAACTATTTTTTTATTTTCATAGACGATCGTATTTAGATTTGCAATCAGACCCTCGTTGTTAGTTTCTAATGGAATATACTTGATATCTGTTGCGTACTCGCTCAAATTAAGGATACTGTAGTTTCCGACAGTACCTGCTACTGGAATCACATTAAGCGGGCGCGTTTCCTTTGTATTGCACGAACCTGCAGGAAACAGACAAAGGAGCAGGCAAACAGTTATAATGATGTTGGTGTTTTGTTTCATACAAAAAATATGACTGTTCATTGCAAATGTATACACTAATGATACTATTCAATATACATAAGCAAAAAATACCCTGAAGGGTATTTTTTGCTTAATAAAAATGAAACACAAGGCGTTAAACTAAAAAACACAAGGATTGCATTCTCCTCCACCAGCTTCGTCGCTACACCAAAAATCATCAATGTGTGAACACTCAGCTGCATAGAAAACATCTCCATTTTCACATTCAATCGCCACACATCCACGCGCAATACCGCCTGTTTGTTTCATTTCACTTTCCGAAAGAATTTCAGACACAGTTCGTAGATTAATTTTTTCCATTCCGTTTAAAATTAAAATTGTTAATAAAAAACAAAAATAATTGATATATAATTGTTTGAAATCATAAATCCAAATTCGTAAAGTAATGCAAATCTTCTATTTTGTAACTATCGGGTAGTTTATAGCCGTTTACCAAAATGGTGGGCGTAGCCCTTATTTGGGTTTTCGTCTTCCATGCTTCGTGCTTTTGGAACTCAACTTCAATTTGTGGATTATCCATCTTCAGAGAAAGATTTTTGAAATAATCATCCTTTAACTGCTTTCCTTGCTCAAACCAGTCACTCAATATTTGCATGACAGCGTTGTCGCTGACCTCCAAACAGGAGGCAATCAAATATTTGTTCGTTGAATTAAGATTTTCCCGAAAAGAAGAAAGGATGTACTGAACACTTATTTCGTTGTTTATCCGGTGTATTAATTCTTCTATCTTTTTGTGCATCTTTGCACAGGGGTTACAATAGGGATTGCTGAAAACCGTAATACGCAATTTACTATCGGGATTGCCGAAACGAATAACCGAATCACAATCGTTAGTTTCGTAAAAGGGTTGCTTTTTCAATAATGCCAAAAATACATCTTCGTCAGCTTGGATACTGTTGATAGATTGTTTCAACGACTGCATTGTTTTTTCGGTATTGAGCTTTGGAATAAGCAGATTTACCAACAATATAAAAGCAAAATAACAACTTCCCACGATTAACAAGGGGATTAATCCCTTTGTCAACAAGGCAGGTAGCTGTATATAGCCAAAAATCCAGTCGATAATACATATGGCCCACAATAAAACCTGTACGATCAGGCAAAGTACGCACCATTGTCGGGCTTTTGCCTTTTGATACCATACGCTCCAAAAAGAGTAGGGAAGCGTAAGGATATTAAGCAATGCAATAGACGTAATCAGAGCAGGCGCTAAGAGCAGTATCAATACGTTAGTCAGGAAATAACCAAAACCGATTTCGCTCCAACCGAAAACTCTGAAAAGTTTGGCTGCCTCCGATTCCAACACATTGTTACAATCCTTTTGTTTAAATAACGAACATATTTTGTCGGCATATTGACTGTCTATGTGCATTTGCTTTAACAGCAACAGCCAACTGATATATAATCCGGCAAGGTTCAATGACAGCATAATTGAATAACCGAAAAACTGATTAACTGAATTACCTGATATATGATTAAACCATGCAATCAACAATAGAAAACCAGATGCGAAGAAGAACGCTACTTTTTTCAGAAGATCGATCAGCGCTGTTTTCCGGTGTTTCTTATAATCCGGCTCGCCGGATTTTTCGGAAGATTCGGCCAACAACACAATACCCGTCCATGCTTCAACGAATTTGGCTACCGGCAAATCGTGTTCGACACCCTTCCAAAGAAAACCCGGCCGGATTCTACTTTCCTGACGGCAACAAAATCGCTACTGAACCGGGCAATAAAGGGAGTTTGTATTTCTGAAATGTCATTTGCTTTATCAGAGATACGGGTAGCCACATTTTCAACGCCATAGTCGGATAACATTTTCGATAATCCGAACAAATTATATTTGTGCGGATGCTCGTTGAAGTATTGGTCGGAAAACGTGTCAGTGTATTTTATGCCAAGCAGGCTAAGATAATTCACAAATGTATTCTTTCCCTTTACTTTCATATTGTATCCATGAAGGTTATTTCAGGATAATATCCCGGAAGTCAAATTATTAATACTCGTTTCAATGCTAACGAAAGGACCTCCAAATTTTTCCCCCTGAGTGTCATCTTCTACAAAGTGGTTTTTCAAACCGGCAATTTCTCTGGAGGCATATATCCTTTTGAAGTCAATATGACCGGAGCCAACCGAAGTAATATCTTCCTTTTCAACCTCATAAACAGGAGCTGTCGGTCTGAGTTGGTCTTTGAAATGCCATAACTTAAACCTTCCCGGATATTTATTAAATATCTCTACCGGATCATGGCCTGCTTTGGTAACCCAGTATAAATCAATTTCCATCGTAATCAAATCGGGATCCATTTCCTTCAGGAAAATATCGTAATAAGGAATTATACCATTGGTAGGTAAAAACTCAAAATTGTGATTATGATAGGCAAATTGTATCCCTACGCCTTTCATGATCCGTCCGACTTCATTCCAATCAGCAATCATTTTTTTGTAGGTTTCAATGTTACGGTCTTCGTCATTGATCCATGGCTGAACGCAGTATTTAACGCCCAATGCAGCATGGTCGTCAGCCATTGCTTTCGCATTATCCAACGTGATTCCGGCTGCCTCTACTTGTGTGTGGCTACTCAAAGCAACCATACCCAGGTCGGCTAAAATTTTCTTAAAATCCGAAGGTGAATACCCATAGAATTTCCCATTCGCATAATCGGCAAGTTCCATATTTTTGTATCCCATATCAGATACTTTTTTTAACGTGCCAAGCGCATCTGCTTCCATGGCGTCGCGGATACTATATAATTGTAGCCCTACGTCAAAGCTTCTTCTGTCGATAGATGGTTGTTGGCCGGATGATTGTTGGTTAGGCGATTGACGGCACGATTGTATCAACAACGCATTGAGCGAAAACAACCCAAGCGTACCTGCTGCTGACAATTTGAGAAACTCTCTTCTGTTAAAATTTTTCTGTTGCATATTCATAAAATTATATTTGGTTATTTATTATTCATTTCGACTGCAAATATACGATTATTTCAAAAAAAATCATCTTTCTAAAACAAAAGACTTCCACCCGATACGGTTTCCATCCGCAAAAATATCGACACGGTAGGGGCCGGCCGACAGATATTCTTCGATATCCCAATATACGGTTTGTGACATTTCTTCGCCATCGTATTCAATATATTTCATCATTGAGTAAGCAATATCCTTTCCCTCAAAAGGAAAAACGCCGGAATTGGGCTTTCGCAAAATATCATCGTCGGGTTTCATAATCCGGAAGTATAGATTTTTTTCGCCTACCGGTGCGGATATATTTTTGGCTATCTGGAAAGTAAACACAATTTGGTTTGCCTGGCTTAATTTTGTCACATCCCTTCCCCGTATATTTATCAATTTTGCCTGAATCCCCACAGCATCCAGTCGCTTGGCTAAGGTAACACTTTCGGTCAGTTGTTCATTCTGTCTTGTCAGTTGGGTAACCTGAGAAGAAGCCTGCTGATACCTTCTCGTTGCCTGATCTTTTTCATCCCTGAGCTGTTGATTTTCTGAGTTCAACGAATCAATTTGAATCAGATAACTACGCATTATGGCACGTAATGTGAGTATTTCTTTGGTTAATTCATCAATGCGTTTTTTATTGGTAACAGTCATGGTGCGTATTTCTTCTTGAATGCGTTGCACTTTCATTTGCTCAGTTGTCAACAAAGCGATCAACGAATCATTGCCAATCCGCGCTATTTGACCTTCGTAGGTCGTTGATAACTCGAAAGCTTCGTCCATCAACGCTTCTCTTTCCAATGCA
>Ga0082212_10010467_pt1 | contig 11862 bp, 6 predicted proteins | sample TergutNt197P3_FD_71548 | JGI IMG/M metagenome (GOLD analysis project Ga0082212, IMG submission 71548) | Neocapritermes taracua P3 segment gut microbial communities from Petit-Saut dam, French Guiana - Nt197 P3 | ecosystem: Host-associated > Arthropoda: Insects > Digestive system > Gut ... | reverse complement strand
TTATGCATGGTATTCCATACATATGGTGTTCCAATTTTGCAGTCATTGGCGCTGCTTCATTTGCCCACCAGTATGGTGAAATATCTGGAGATCGCTCCTTTGAAGAGATGGAAGCTGCTTTACGAGACTGGATATTTGGCTGCAACCCTTGGGGGTATTCTTTTGTTGGGGGGTTTCCGGAAGGAGGCACCTATACCACCTCTAGCGGTAGAGCCGCCCATATAGGTGGGTTGGTTGATGGCCCCATCGACAGGGAATGGCATCAAACACTAATTGGACCTGGAACTCGCTCTATTGATCCGAATGATCCACTTTCACCTTTTCAAAATGGACCTGCTGTGTACTACTTATGGTCATACGGGACTAATGAACCTGTTATTGACGGAACTTGCTACCTCATCTATCACCTTTCCTTAATGGAGCAGCGTGGCAAAGAGCAGGCTAAAGCATTGTTAAACAACTAATTTATTTTAATCCAACTTCTTATCTATTGTATTATTGGCTGGCGTTTTGCCTTTTTTTGCTAAAAATGAAGTTTGGAAATTTTTCCAAAACGCCTAAGGAAATATTTCCGTAGGCGTTTTTCTTTTTACAAGTACCTTTGTCGATTATTTCACTTATTACAATAATCCTTTATCTCTTTTTATGAAAAAACTTATTTTAGCAAGTATTCTTAGTTTTATCGTAATAATGTCCTCTGCCGTTTTATTGTATGCGGCAAATCCGGTAAGTACGGTCAAATGGTATGGGGAGCCGGACAAAGCCGTTGCGGCTGTGATCGAAGCGGTTCAAAACAACACCCGGACAAATGCGTCAGGCGTGAAGATAACATCTAATGCTCACAGTGCGGATTTTCCCGGCTTGTACTTCATCTGGGATTCAAAGCAAAAAGACAATGGTTACCTGAAGGTTGACGCAAGTGTTTTGTACAAATATGAATATTTTGTACTCACATCAAAAGAATCCAATACATACTGGGATTTCAAGATTGAGCCTCAAGCAGGTCAAATGCTGTCGCCCGATGGGTGTTTTGTCTACTATATACCAAAGGTATTCAACAACAAGAACATAAATATGGTGTTTCTTAGCGAATGGAAGGAATTGCCTGACCTGGATATTGCAGTGGAAGGCAGATTCAAAGTGAACCGTAAAATAACTACCTATGGCACAACCGAGACAGGCATTGACTTATATGAAAGGACAAAACTGCACGGCATAGCCGAAATCAGCATAACACCACTTGATGACGGAGTCCCGGCTTCGGTTGTTGTGATTGATCCTGCTACAGAAATCCCCGATTTCAAAGAACTTATCATCAAGCAAGCCGGAATGTATGAATTCAAACTGAAGTTTGAAAGGCTTGGCATTGTCACGAATTATACCAAGATCATAGCCGTGGAGGAAGACCTGCCACCTGTAGCCAATTTTGATTTTGAGGATCCCTTCTATCGCGGCCCGGACGGCAAAGCGGTTATCCAAATAGCGGATAAATCATATTCTCCTGACGGCGACGAGTTAATACCGCGCCAGTGGAAGATCGTTCATGACGTGAATAATGACGGCAGTTTTTCCGGCGCCGTGATTACGCTGGAAAGTGATGGCGATATTGAGTTTATTGTTAACGAAGTCGGTAAATATCAGATAAGTCTTATTGTGAAAGAGATTTATTACGATACGATTCCCTGGCTCTTATCGGATGCAGATTATCTGAGCGCCGAGTGCGTAAAGGTTTTTGAGGTCGACAATCTGGCGCCGGCAATTACAGGAAATATGGGCAAGGAAATGAGGGTGGAAATCGTCGCGGCTTTTGGAGATGTTTCTGATGCGCGCGCAGCAGAATTCAGAAATGCGCTTCAGGAAGTCAGGAACGTGCTGGAAGAGAGGGGTGTAAAAACCATTCTTGGCGGTGTTGAAACACGTATTTTCAGCGTAAATGACGAGTTTTCATGGCAGATTTATGAGCATAAGGATTACTCCAGCAGATACACCCAACTTCGCCCACACAGCATTGAGATATCAAACAACGGGAAAGATGTTAAAATGATGGGCTATAACGAATATGGATATAAGGACTTTGTGTACTTGCCAAATGACGAGCTGGGTGAGAAGATATTTACTTTTGATCTCCAGAGCTTTAACAACAACTGGCACAGTATTCAGGGTGGCGGTTTTCTGTTTAATACTTATATCGGAAATGGTGTCATTGATGGATACTGCATCCTTGTTACCGGTTCCGGCCTTCAGCTGACAAGAATAGTCAATGCAGATCTTGAACGGTTTAGAGCCGGGAGCTTAGGGATTGGACAATATGTTAACAGATGGCAAATTGCCAACCCGAATGGAGCGCATAGTTTTAAGTTCGTTGTTTCTCCGACCCATATCAGCGTTTGGGACAATGGCATACTTGTGATTAATGAATTCACATTGCCTACAAGAAGTGATTATTATGGATTCGGCCCGATCACAAGTCATAATTCTCACAGCTGCAGTCAGATGTCTTATTTCACATTCAACAATCTGACTATGGCATCGAACCAAAATTACCGGCTTGCTGACGTTCTTAATGCCTATGATTGGAATGCCGGTTATCCGCCGGCGCTTATTCATATGAGTGACGCTGCCGTGACGGAATTTGATGAGGAAGGCGCCATGGGCGAGGCAATCGCGGCAATCCTCAGCAAAGAGATTTACTATGTTGGCGCCGGTGATGATGGCTCAACCGGGCAGTTTAAGAAAATGGCCGACAATACAGAAGGCGACCTTATTGGTAGTGGTGACATCAGCGCATATATATTGGAGTTGGCGGACCTTCTATATAAGTACGCGGAAATTGAAGCAGCGGCAAATCCCGGTGTTTATACTGTCGACGACGGGCTAACGTATTCATGGGAAGACTCAGACCCGGAAAACGACCCCAGGACAAATGTGACATTTGGATATTTCCATGACCCGAATTATTTCCCAATTAATAACGGGCTTATCAGCGACGACGGCGTTTTCGGCAGCAGCAAGTCAGAGTTGAGAAAGGTCGGGAAGTATAGCGTCCATTTTAAGATTAGCGATATTCCGAGCCAAATCCAGGCACTGGCTACTGCCTACAGTAAGTCATCTGAAGACATAATTCAGATACTGGTCACAAAAAGACCGATTGCCAATCTTAAAACTCTCGATTTCAGCAATGGAGATTGGATATATGCCGCTGAAGCATACTCCCCCAACAGGGAGGGTGACCTTTTGAATAATGATGCCGAATGGAAATGGAAAAATATCAACGATGCCTCCTGGCAATATGGCTTGCCCGGATCGGGGGTATTTGATGATGGTGGCGAGTACTTGGTTTCTTTGCGGGTTCAGGATGAAGACGGGGTGTGGAGCAAACCTGCCGTGGTTAACATATTGGCGTTTTATAACATCAGCTATCACACCGTAAGGTTCGTTGACTGGGACGGCGCGATTCTGAAGACGCAGCTTGTTCCCCACGGTTCAAATGCGACACCTCCTGTTGATCCAAGCAGAGAAGGCCATGCTTTCCTTGGTTGGGATAGGATATTCTCGAAGGTCACCAGTGATATGATAGTTACCGCCCTGTACAATACCGATAGTTACGAGATTAAGTTTGTAGATTGGGACGGCAGCGTCCTAGAAGAGCAATACATCGCTCATGGCTTAGGCGCGTCCGCCCCCGCTGATCCCAAGAGAACCGGTTATACATTTATAGGTTGGGATAATGATTTCTCCAGTATAACCAGTAGTCTGACGATAACGGCATTGTTCGAAATCAACAAATATATAGTAAAATTTGTGGATTGGGACGGCAGCGTCCTAAAGGAGCAACCCGTTGATTATCTCAAAGAAGCAACGGCTCCGGATGATCCCGAAAGGGACGGCTGTACATTCATTGGCTGGGATAAAGGTTTCTCCGGCATTACCGATAACCTGACGGTAACGGCGTTGTACGAAATCAACTTCTATAAGGTAATATTTATGGATTGGGACGGCAGTGTGCTAAGAGAGCAGTCTGTTAGCTATCTCAAAGGAGCAGAGGCTCCGGATGATCCCGAGAGGGACGGCTATACATTCATTGGCTGGGATAAAGATTTCTCCGGCATTACCGATAACCTGACGGTAACAGCGTTGTACGAAATCAACTTCTATATGGTAATATTTATGGACTGGGACGGCAGTGTGCTAAGCGAGCAGTCTGTTAGCTATCTCAAAGGAGCAGAGGCTCCGGATGATCCCGAGAGGGACGGCTATACATTCATTGGCTGGGATGTTGCTTTCGATGAGATAACAGACGACTTAACTGTAAATGCACAGTACATAATTAATGAATAAATAACCAGGATATGGTAATTACTGGTGACTGAAAACGAGCCGATAAAGAGCAAAATAACCAAAGTTAAATTGCAAGTCAGAACCGAAGGGCTGTTGAGGTATTCGAAGTACTTTAACAGCCCCTTTGTTGAATCACAATCAAGTAAAATCATACTGCCTTTGGTATAAAATAATTTATATCGGAAAAGCGGTACTCAAAGAGCTGTTTTCAGTGCATTTCCTGGGATTACCGAATAGGTTCTTTCTTCTCCCTTAAAAGGGAAATCTCTAAAATTAATGTGAGAGCTGGCGAGATTTAATAAAAAGGTTAATATCGTTAACGATATAATAATTTAATAATTTGTTTCATCTTTTTTGACCATATAACTTGCATAACGATTATCGCCAACCTTAACGATTAAGCCGTCAGCTGCAAGTTCCTGCATGCCCGTACCCGTCCTTGTATCAACTCTGTAATTTCAGCTATTTGAGATGATGTTGCTTTTTCGTTATTTGAAATAAAATCGAAAACTTGTTTTTTCTACCGCTTGCTTCAAGCGACTGCAAATCGCTTAAAGCAGTCGCTTGACTGTCGCTTGAAAGCGATAAACTGCAATCAAGATATTAGAAGTGCTTGTCTTTCCATAATTTCTCTGGAAGAAATGTTTTGTAACTTTCACTTAGCTCAAAGTTATCATAAAGATTTATGCTTTGTAAATTTATCAATTTGGCCATGCTTTTTGGGAGTATTTTTAAGCTGTTATTGAACAAGTTTAATGTTTCAAGATTAGATAGAGCCCCAATATCATCGGGCAATTCTGTAAGTCCAAGATGGCTCAAGTCGAGGTTTTTCAGATTTATCAAGTTACAAAAGCTATCGGGAAGCGATTCGACTTTTGCCGAACTTGAAGAAAAATACAAATATTCCAAATTAGTAAGTAGTCCAATTTCTTCAGGAAGCTCTTTGAGCTTAGTTGATCCAATCTCTAATGATTTTAGTTTTTTAAGATTTCCTATTTCTTTTGGTAGTTTTTCCAATGAAGTAAGACTAAGTCTCAAGATTTCTAAATTTTCAAGCTCGCCGATTTCAGGCGGTATCGTTTTAAGATTATATGCTTTGGTAAGGTTAAGGATTTTTAGGTTTTTAAGCTCTTTTATCTCTGCTGGAATTTCGGTGATATCATTTTTATAACAACCTAATTCTGTTAATCCTTTTAAATACCCGATCCCGGTCAAATCGGCACAATAATAATACTCACCGTTGTTTTCATCCCAATAGTTTATAATTGAAAACTCGCCAACAATGCTTGCCAGCTCTTCTTTTGATGTCTCATTGTAGATTTCCTTGCCAAATGTTTCAGCGATTTTACTTGCTAGGGCAAAATCGGGGAATGCTTTTTCAAACGTAAAGGCGTTGGGATCGGAATTTAATGGCTCATTGTCAGAATCATATTCCCTCGAAAACTGAGGTGTGGGTAAAATCTCCGGCGGTTTATTGGCAGGAACCTCAGTCAGCACACACGCCGCCAGCGTAAATAATATTAAAATTACCATAACCAAGATTATTGCCTTTTTCATGCCCTTATTTACTCCTCTTTCATAGCTTACGATGCGATTTATACAGTATATTGGCAATCGCCTTTCACTGTCTGTAGGATAAATTGATCTTTCGTATTCAATGACTATTATCCGATATTATCGGCAATCGAAGATGGAGTAGCCCGTTAGCTGTGGAGAAAACCTTCGACCTTCTCCTATAAGCTTCATTTTAGCAATAAAATCTGCCTTGCTGCTGCCATAATTGCCTTCGTTTATATTTGCGCCGATTGATGTGCCGCTACGAACTATTTGCTTTGAGATTACACTTTCTTTGTGTGTTTTCAATAAATACTTAGATGATACAATCAAATTGACTGCTTGGGAGGATACCGAGCATTATCAGGTGACAAAGCAGTTTTTAAATAATCCGGAGAAGATGCTGAAGCTGTTGTTGGAGTAATGTTTTTCCTAACTTATTCAATTGTCCCAGCCAATTCTCCTGCTATCTCCATATTCTCAAAGCGCATAACACTTTCTTCCGATGTGCCGAAACTGAGGAAATTAATACTGCCGTACCAAACTATATTTTGGTCGATGACCGCAAATTTTTGATGGATATTCGGCTTTTCTATAACTTTGACACCGGATTCAGTAAGCGTTTGGATAAGACCGATGACTTCCGGTTGGACAGCCAGTTTAAAACTGTCTGCTGGCCGGGTTATTACGGTGATTCTTGCTCCGTTGATTCGGGCTACCGAAATTACTTTCATCATTTGCATAGTGCGGTTTTTGCGTAGAAACGGGCTGACAATAACAATTTCATGTTTCGCAGAGAGAATATCATTTTCGAAGACTGGCAAAAAGCTGCGGTTATCAAAAATTAAACCTACCTTTTCTGTGGATTCTCCTTCACTTAAGGCCTTATATCCCAGATCAGAGTAGCCCGAAACCCGTTTGTGATACATTTTCTCCAGCATTTTGACATGCACATCTACATAATCATAAACGATAACGTCTTCTTTTCCAGGAAAAGCACGGTGGAGCCGCCCTGTATATTGCTGCAATGTGCCCTTCCAGGAGATGGGTGCAGCTAAAAACAAGGTATCCAGACGTGGCTCATCAAAACCTTCGCCAACATATTTTCCGGTAGCCACAATCACAAATTGTTCTTCTGTCGGAATAACTTTCAATCGTTCCAATTTTTCCTTTTTCTCTTTGGCGGAATCTTTGCCGACCAGTTGAAAAACATTTGGACAGAATTTTTCAATTTCAGCAGCAAGAATGGCCACTTGGCTGGCACGTTGGGTCAGAATAATTGACGTTCTGCCTTTGTCCAAAGCGTTTTGTAAATCTGTAATTATCATTTTGTTGCGCAGGGTGTTTTCAGCGAGAGCAGCATAGATTTTGTTGATATTAAACTCTTTGTCATCCATACCAACAGGTTTTTTAAAGGATGTAAAGCGGGGCAAAACAAAACGCTCAAAACCAGCCTTTTCTGCCTGAGCTTTAGCATCAACACGATAACGGATATCCCCGCATTGCATAAGGATTATGGGATGCTTTCCATCCTTCCTGGTGGGGGTGGCGGTAAGACCGTAAACATATTTAGCCGTGGTTGTTTTTAGGATTTCCTCGAAGCTGACGGCAGATACATGATGACATTCATCTACAATTACCATTCCATAGTCGCATGCAAGCTCTTTTACCTCTTCGCCACTAACCAGGGATTGCATAATTGCTATGTCAATTTTGCCATGCAGTTCATTTTTTGTGCTGCCGAGCCGTCCGATTATGGACAGCTCTTTTTTTCGCCCGCGTTTTTGAGGTTGTTCCGGTAAAGCTTCGTCAATATCCAAAAATCTGGCCAGGGAGTTTTTCCACTGATCCAGCAGAGCACTGGTATGAACAAGAATCAAAGTATTAACTTTTTTTTTGGCAATAAGATAGGCTCCGATCACCGTTTTACCAAAAGCTGTGGTTGCCGATAGAACCCCTGTTTCATGCTTAAGTAAAGCAATAGCTGCAACTTCCTGCTCCGGGTGGAGGGTGCCGTTGAATTCTGCTTTGATAGATTCACCAGAATTACGTTTATCCTCGATTCGATAAACAGCATTCGCGCTCTTTAAAAGTTCCAATAAGCCCTCTTCGCAGCCGCGGGGAATAATCAAATAGTTGCCGTCCTCTTCGGTGCAGTCGATAATTCTGGGTTTTTTGTAAGTAGGCAAACGCATAGCCTGTGCCCTGTAAAAATCGGGATTGCGGAAAGCACCTAACCGCTTGATCCGGTTCAGGGCATTTTGAGAGATTCCGTTTTTAGCGATATAAAGCATATTTGCTTTGACAATTTGGACTTCTTTAGGAAAATCGAATAAGGTCAGCGCTGCTTTTGGCTTCGATTTTTCCCATGGCTTGATCCCTTGTTCATCACCTATTGAACTTAAAACACCAAGCCCGGATTTGCTGGCAAGCCGCTTAATGTAGCTTTCCACTTGATCCGGATTCAACTTTGGTAAGGAAGCTAAATAAGCCCACTGATCCGCATAGGGCACAAAATTTTCATCAACAAAAAGTGTATTCCTATCCTTACAGGCTAGCCCCTGCAAGGGTAAGGCTATCAAATTACCAAAACCACCGGAGGGCATAGTGTCCTGATTGGGGAAAAGGCGGTCATAGGAAGTGAATTTGATCTCGTGGCGACAGCTCATAGCCTTGGTTAAGAGGGCGCTGCCGAATTTGCGAGCAGTTATGGCTGGGATCTTTTCTGTAAAAAAGAACCAGGCATGTCCGCCATTTCCGGAACGTGAGCGCTCTATAGCAGCATTAAGGCCAAGCTCAGTGCAAGCGCTTCTGAATGCAGTAATATCTTTTTGCCAATTATCTTTGTCAAAATCAATCGCCAAAAAATAACAGCACTCATCGGTAGTCATAGGGTAGATGCCAACAACATCGTTAGCTATAGGGCTTTTGCCGCGAAGGTGCTGAAGTATTGCATCTTTATCCAGAGAAGCCAGATTTCGGTTGGGGCAAAGGGCGCATTTATAACGCTTTTTATCACAAATCCCCGGTTTCCATTCATTAAGGCAGACCGGAGAATAACCGTCTGTTTTTTGCTTAGCACTATACCAACGCTTAGCATAAACATCTTCTCTGCCTCGAAAAAGAGACATGAATAAGGGAATATTTACCTCTATGCTGCTATCTTTATAGGCCGAAGTATTAGGTAATATTTGCAGTTCTTTCTGTGCGATTATTGATTGTGCTTGAGCCGGGGCATCCAATCCAAGCTGCCTGCGGAGCCACTGATTCTCTTCTCGTAGGGCAGCGTTTTCTGCCAATAGCTGGTCATAGGTAGGGGCAACATTATCAGACACGAGCCGTAGCTCCCAGTTACCATTACTATAGCTGTCCGGCGAGCGCGAATGTTGAAATGACTCCTCCTTTTGCCTCCACTCACCGGTATCTAAATTAATAAACTTGTCCAATTTTAGATCAGAACTATAGTTTTCGCCATGTTCACCTGCACTTGTCTGTTCATCCAGCTTGAAAGATATATTGTATAAGCGTCCTGCTTTTGTTTTTTTAATTAATTTGTTAGCCAAAAAGAATTGAAGAACCCGTTTATGCCCTTCAATATCATCATAATGCAAATAAAAGCAACAGACGCCGGTTTTAGCATTATTATGTTTTGATTCGGCAACAACTTTATTAGCGACGGCATCACGGCATACTCTTTGAGCAATATTAATGTCGCCAAAAAAATACATCCATTTGCCGACCTTGTGCTTTTCAAATTTATTTGCACCGTCGCCAATATAAAAAACCCATATCGGCGTCTCAAGAATTTCAATACCAGCTTTTTTCATGCCCATATCTATTCTCCTGATATATATATCATTCTGAGTCGAATGTAATTGCCCTAAGTCATTGTGAGTAAGTTTATGGGTCTTTATTTCTATTACCACAAAGCAGCGGAGCAGGCGGTTAAAAAAGATCAAGTCTGCGAAGAACTCATCAACCGTGCATATTCAACGCTACGGACGGCATTATTACGGGCTTCCAATATGATATTTCGCATATCTGCTATGAAGCCAGGGTTGTTTGTCTGTAATTCGTTCATATAGCCTGTTCCTCCAATTACGAACGCACGCGTTCGCAATTCATCTTGTGTAGATTACGAACATTGTGTTCGCAATTTAGTTTTTGAATAATGAACGTGCACGTTCACTATTTTCTGTTTGGAACTGTCTGAAAATAAGTTATGTAGACTAGTCAAAAACTCAATCTCAGGTAATGGGTTCGAGCCGATACTTTTCTAATATCGGGGGCATCTTCTCAGTATCTACTTGAATGAAAAGGAAATAGTCAACAGGTAAGTCCATTGACCTAAATGCAATTTCAAAATGCTCTCTATCTTCTAAAATGGGGCCGCCCCATGTTCCACGGTTAATAACAACCACATGGGAGTCTTCTTTAAGGTAGCTAAGAATTTCCTCGAAAGAGCATTCGAAATGTTGCCTTGATGTAGAAACAGCGCAGTCAAGTGTGTTGGCCTGCCAATCGTAGGATATTTCCATGCAATCCCTAAACATAGATAATTTTTCAGCCATACTTAGATTTTTCGTATTATAGAATATAGACTCACCAAAACGCATAAATATTCACCTATTCTTCATAGCTTAGGCTTGACATAGTTGGTCTAAGTATTGATCTTCGCTATTAATCATTGTTAATGAGATAAATGGCAAAAAATAATCATTCGATTACTTCCCAATAACCTGACTTGTCCGAGCCTATGCGCTTGATTATATTATTCTGTTTTAATGTTTTTATTTCGCGTTTTATAGTCGCTTGTGTAATGCCAGTCACTTCCGATAAATGCTGAATTGTGAAATTTGAATTTTTTTTCAATGCGCTTATAATCACTGTTTGTCTATTTACAGTCTCATTTACAGTCTCATTTACAATCTCTTTGACACCAAAAGATTTATGTTGCCGGATTGTTACAATCAAGTAATCACGTCCATCATTTGTTTCAAATTCCGGAGGCGGTGAACCATTTACTTCGAGTCTTCGTAATATTTTTGTGATACCGGTGGATTTTCTTTCCGACAAATCAATTTCCTTCAAAAAGTCGCCTATGCGCCTATTTCGATAGTGCCGGGCAATGGCACGGCCAGCCTTAAGATCGTCCAGGCTTATCGAATGCTCCGGGCCTGGATAGTTGATGACTTTGATGCAGTCCACATAAACCCTGATTTCAACCGGTTCTTGGATACGGTACGATTTATGGAATACCGAGTTCACAAGTACCTCTTCCAATGCCTCGTAGGGATAGTTAAAAAAGCGATCTGCTTCGGCACGGTTTGGGCGTTTAATAACCTTTTCTTCGATAAGAATCGCCTTGATATAAGAGAGCGCGTCACGAACCTGTTTTTGTATTGGTCCTGTAAAAATTTTCTCAGTAAAATCGTCAGAGCCTTCAGCATCCGGGGAATTGAATTTTATCAACTCAATCTGTGCGCCGGGGAGAAATCTTTCCGGCCGATCGCCAAACATAAGCAGCCCAATGTTGCGAATATCAATGCCAACATCCGTTGCATTTGCTACTTCGAGTGCAAGTAACATATCTTCCATCGGCTTTTTGTTGATTTCTGCTGCCAAAGAGCTTTTGCTCTCCCTCAGAAAATCTTCCAAATAACCGCGTCTGATGTCATCAACCACTGCTTGTTGGTTTACCCTATCATCAAACGGCACAGAATTGAATTTACTGAAAAGTTCTGAAAGCTCCGAGCCTTTTGCAATTGTTTTGACTGACGATGGCTTGATCCAGTATTCTTTATGTTTATTCTTTGACAAAACATCTTCGGGCGCCGAATAAGGACCGTCGTCTCCGGCAGTACACCAAACATATAATAGATGTCTATCCTGATAGCACACTATTTCAGATTTCGGGATATAGCGCGGGGAAATAAAATTGCAATACCGGAATAATTCCTGCTGGATTTT
>Ga0082212_10010466_pt1 | contig 11862 bp, 10 predicted proteins | sample TergutNt197P3_FD_71548 | JGI IMG/M metagenome (GOLD analysis project Ga0082212, IMG submission 71548) | Neocapritermes taracua P3 segment gut microbial communities from Petit-Saut dam, French Guiana - Nt197 P3 | ecosystem: Host-associated > Arthropoda: Insects > Digestive system > Gut ... | reverse complement strand
TCTTATCGGGGGGAAATCTTTTTCTATTCCCCGCCATATCTTCCTATCTTGCTATGAACTTTACGGGGTCGTCCACGTATACATCCCCGTCCGGCGTGAACAAAGAAATGAAAAAAGCCCTACCGTGGATCGTCGGCGCGGCGGCTGTGGGCGGCGCGCTGACGCTCGGCGTCCACTTGTTTGGCGGGAGGAAAAAATGATGCGGCACAGATATTTATCGAACGTGACGACGCTTGCCCTCGACGCGGAAAAATGCGTCGGCTGCGGACGGTGCGCCGAGGTCTGTCCGCATGGCGTGTTCGATGTGGCGGACGGCAAGGCGCGGATCATGGACAAAGACCTCTGCATGGAGTGCGGGGCGTGTTCCAAAAACTGCCCAACAAATGCCGTCACGGTCAGCGCGGGCGTGGGCTGCGCGGCGGCGATCATCCATAGCTGGTTTACGGGCGGCGAGCCGTCCTGCGACTGTTCCGGCAACGCGAAAGACTGCTGTTTTTAGAATGATAAGAGGAGGCCGCCCCCATGCTGTTTGAATACATCCTGGACACCCAGCGCGAGGAGCTGCGCGCCGTCACGGCCCAAGTCCGCGAGGCCATCGCCAAAAGCGGCGTACGCGACGGGCTGTGCGTTATCTACTGCCCGCATACGACAGCGGGCGTCACCGTCAACGAGAACGCCGACCCGGACGTCGCGCGCGACCTGCTGCTCGGGCTGGACCGGGCCTACCCCGACCGCGGCGAGTTCCGGCACTCGGAGGGCAATTCCGCGGCGCATTTGAAGGCGTCGGCGGTTGGTTCGTCCGCCACAATCATCATCCGCGACGGCAAGGCGCTCTTGGGCACATGGCAGGGCGTTTACTTCTGCGAATTTGACGGCCCGAGGCGGCGCACGTTCTACGTCAAAATCATGGATTGATTTTCGCGCCGGACTATACTATAATTTTATGTAAAGTGGAAACAAAGGAGAGAAGCGGGGACGGTTGCTTATGGAGGAACATCCCTCTCTTGTGTTTGAGCCGGACGCGGCCCGGCGCGCGCGGATCCTGCGGATGCTGGAGACGTCGCATGAGGAATACCGTTTTTGGCGTACCGCGCTGCTGTACGGCGGCTGGATCAGCGTCGCCGCCGGCGTGTGCGGCGTGCCTTTGTTTGGGCTGTGGTGGCGCGCCCAAACGCTGATGTGGGCGGCGTTCGGCCTGTCGGCGGGGCTGGGGCTGCTGGTTTTGGCGACGGCCGGGCTGCTTTCGCTGTCGGGCCGCATGACCTGCTGGCTGCTGGCCGCCGACGAGCGCGCCGACCTCTGCGAAACGGAGCTGGTTTTCCGCGTCACGCGCAAAAGCCGCCGCTTCTGGAGCCGAAGGGCCGGCGTGACCTATGTTTGGGCCGTGCCGTACACCGCCGTGACGCGGATGGACTACGACCGCGGGGCCAAGACCCTGCGCGTGCAGGGCCGCCACCGCGAGGAGGGTTCGCGCAAGCCGCCCCCCAAGGCGTGGCCGCGCGCGCCGCGGGGCATGATCGACTTGCCCGGCCCCGAACGCAGGCAGGATAAGGAGTTTTTTGTCGACATCCCGCTGTACTGCAAGGACAGCGTTGCCTTATTGCGGGAACTGGAACAGCGCACGGGCGTGTTTATCTTCCCCGCGATGCGCGGCGACGACTACGCCGATTTGCGCGACTTGCCGGGGCTTCCGAAAAAGCCCCCGGTACAGCGGCTGCTCGCGCTGTATCTGGGCGTACTGTGCGTGGGGACGCTTTGGGTCGCGCGCGACGCGTACCGCGCCGCCCAGACGCCGTGGCAGCCCTACCCGCCGACCGCCGAGGAGGCGCTGGCGCGGACGCACACGCTGTATGACTCCGTGGTGCTGGACGGCTGCCGGATCACGCTGGAACGCGCCTGGCCGGGGCGCGACGGGGGGCTGAACGTCTCGCTGCTGTTTGAAAACCTGAACGAGGATATGCCGGTCTTGCTGCACCTCGGCAAACGCGAGCCAAACCTGATCGCCACGGCCCGGACGCCGCAGGGCGGGCAGGAATGCAATTACATCCCGCCGGATAACCCGCTTGTCCGGCTCGAGCCGAACGGGGCGTACCATTACGACGTCTTATACGCCCTGCCAAAGGAGGCGACTGTGATGACACTGGAGATCAACAGCGACCGCTGGGCCGCCAATACGCGCTTCTGGGAACCGGAATACCTCGGGCGTCCGGTTTTTGTGAACGGGATGGAAACGCTGCACAACCGTGTGCGTTTTCAAATACATCTATAGGGGGCTGCCTGAACGCGCCCCCGGATCACGGAGGGTAAATCATGTCCAAACGCATCCTATCCGCGCTGTGCGCCATGGCCGCAGTCTTGGCGCTGATCCCGCTGACGGTTCCGCAGGCCGTCGCGGCGGAAACGGCCCTGCCGTTCACCTTTGGCTTCACCGAGGCCGAGATGGCGGCGCTGGAAGCCGAAGAAGGCTTGTTCGAGACCAACGAAAACGCCGAGGGCGGCCCCGTCACGGGCGAAGTCGACCACGACGGCGACGGCGCGGCGTTCAAGGCCCGCCACATCCCCGACACGACCTACATGAGCATCCCCAACGGCATCCGCCTGACCTTCGGGACCCCGCTCCCGGCCGATACCAACTACAGCATCAGCGCGTGGTTCTACGTGCCGTCGGAGGGCAACCAAGACGTCGACGGCAAGCGCGTGCTGCTGGGCCCGGGCATCCTGATCAACGGGAACGCCGGGGACAACGAGTACAAATGGCCCAACAGCGACGCGACCGCCGGGACCGTCAAATATGACGAATGGAAACAGGTCCTGTTCGACACCGTGCCGCTGGGCGACGAGATCGCGTACATCGACTTCCGCTTCTACACCAACGATTTCGGGTCGCACCCCGAGGTCTGGTATCTGGACGACATCTCCATTTCTGTCTTCGATACCGGGGAAGATACCGAAATCGAGGTGGACCTGCCCTCGCTGAAAGACGCGTACGCCGACTATTTCCTGCTCGGCACGGCCGGCGGCGTTACCGGGCTGACGGGTAAACGGTTTGACCTGACGCTGAAACATTTCAATACGTTTACCTATGAAAACGAGATGAAACCCAATGCCGTTCAGAACGTGGAAGGCGTCTTTAACCTCGAGCCGCTGGACCGGATGACCCCGGTCCTGAAGGAACACAACCTGAACATCGTCGGGCACACGCTGCTGTGGCATTCCCAAAGCCCGGAATGGATGTGGCTCGATAAGGACAAGGCCCTTGAGCGTCTGGAAACGCACATCGAAACCGTGATGCTGCACGTCGGGCCGGACCTCATGGCCATCGACGTCGTCAACGAGGCGTTCACCAATGACGGCGGCCCCGGGGTTTGGCAGGACAACCTCAGGACGACCGAGGGCTGGTACACCGCCCTCGGCCCCGAGTTCATCGAAATCGCGTTCCGCAAGGCCGACGAGATGCGTAACGTCATCGGGCGGCCCGACCTGAAGCTGTTATACAACGATTTCAACGAGGACAACCCGAACAAGGCCCAGAACATCCACGATATGGTCCGGGATTTTCAAAACCGGGGCGTCCCGATCGACGGCATCGGCTTGCAGGCGCACTACAACGCCCAGACCAAGCCCGAAGATATCCGCCGCACGATCGAGCTGCTGAACACCATCCCGGACATCGAAGTCCACATCACGGAGCTGGACATCACGATCGAAAGCTCCCGCGGGAAACCCGCCATGACCGAGGAAGAGCAGCTGTATCAGGCGAACATGTACGCGAAGCTGTTTGAAATCTTCAAGGACTATGCCGCCGGGCCGGCCAATCCCTACGAGGATAACCGCCTGATCACCCGCGTCACGTTCTGGGGCGTCACCGACAACCAGAGCTGGCGCGGCGACCGCTACCCGCTGCTGTTTGACAAGAACAACAAGGCCAAGGCCGCGTTCTACGCCGTGCTTGACCCCATCAACTACCGCGCGCTCCTCGCCGGGGAAGCCCCCGCCGCCCCGCCGGAAGCGGAGGGGCCCGCTGCAACAGAGGGGCCGGCCGAGACGCCCGCGCCGACGGATGCGCCTGCCCCCGCCCCGACCGAGGCCCCGTCCGATGATTCCGGGATGCCCGGCTGGATCATTTGGGTATTTATTGGCGCCGCTGTCGGAATTGGTGCTGTACTCACCATAGTGGTACGGGCAAAGAAAAAATAAGGGGTTTTTTGGAGGCCGGTATAGCGCAAACCGGCCTCCCCGGCTCCGGCGGACATGAAAATTCGTCAAAATAGACAAAAACGGAAGCAATAATTTGTCGGTTATGCGTACTATCGTAGAATTGCCCTGCGCGGTATTCCGTGATATACTTAAAGCAGTGACTTTTTATATGCGCGCGGGGGCTCCCGCGCCATACGGTATATTACCCGTTGCCGAGGGGGGCTTGATAATGTCTCAAGGCCGCTATAAAATCATCATGGTAGACGACGATCTGACCAATCTGTCGATTGGCCGGAACGCGCTGAGTGATAAGTATACCGTCATAACCGTGCCGTCGGCGGAAAAGCTGTTCCTGATTTTGGAGCAGGTTTCGCCGGATTTGATCTTGCTGGATATCGAAATGCCCGACATGAACGGGTATGAGGCGATCCGCAAATTGAAGGCGGACAGCCGGCACGCGTCCATCCCCGTGGTCTTCCTGACCGCGCGGCGCGACTCGGGCAGCGAGCTGGAGGGCCTGAACATGGGCGCGGTGGATTACATCGCCAAGCCGTTTTCGCCGCCGCTGCTGCAAAAGCGCGTGGAGACGCATTTGTTATTGCGGGAACAGCACGCGCAACTGCAGCGCTACAATGACAACCTGCTGGGGCTTGTGCGGGAGAAGACCGAGCGCATCTACGCGCTGCAAAACGCCGTCCTGAATACGGTGGCGGAGCTTGTGGAGTTCCGCGACGACATCACGGGCGGGCATGTCACCCGCACGCAGGGCTACATACAACTGCTCGTCGACGAGCTGTCCAACCGGGGGATGTACCCGGAGCTGATCACCGACTGGGACGTGGAAATGCTGATCCCCTCGGCGCAGCTGCATGACGTGGGGAAAATCGCCGTCAGCGACCAGATCCTCAAAAAACCGGGCCGCTACGAGCCGGCGGAGTTCGACGAAATGAAAAAGCATACGACGTACGGCCTGGACGTGATCGCGCGCATCGAGCGCAACACGAAGGAGCCGGAATTTTTCCGCCACGCCAAGGTCTTCATCGGCACGCACCACGAAAAATGGGACGGCTCCGGCTACCCCAACGGCCTGCGCGGCGAGGAAATCCCCCTGCCGGGCCGCCTGATGGCCATTGCCGATGTGTACGACGCGCTGATTTCCATTCGGCCCTATAAACCGGCGTTCAGCCACGAAGACTCTGTGCGCATCATCATCGAAGGCCGCGGGAGCCACTTCGACCCGGTCCTTGTCGATGTGTTCACCGACGTCGCCGACCAGTTCAGGGAGATCGCCACGCGCGTCCAGGACGCCGGTTAAGCGGGAATAGAATAGTTTACAAGATGTTTGAATTCCCCGCCGCAGGCGGGGAATTCAAATCACATTCATCGGTTGGGGGGCTTGCGGTATGATCAAAATGCTGACCGCGTCGACCCGGGAGGTCGACGACGCGGAGGTCGCCGTGCGCGAGCTTCTGAGACAGTTGGATTTGGAGCATAGTTCGATGAAGCGCAGCGTGGGGATGCTGGTCTGCACGCTGGAATTTATGCAGAGCGGCGTGGCGGCGGCCGTTTGCCGCGCGATGCCCTTTGAGGTCGCGGGCTGCAATACGACGCTCGGCGGCGTGTACGGCGCGGAGGAAGCGCCGATGCTGTGCCTGGCCGTGCTGACCAGCGACGAGGCGGAGTTTTCCGTCGCGCTGTCGGAGTCTTTGCTCGGCAATCAGCAGGAGAGCTATGACCGGCTGTTTGCCGAAGCGGGAGACAAGCTTACCCAAGAGCCGAAGCTGGCCCTCGCGTTTTTGCCGATTTTGCCGAACACGGATGACCGCGTGATGTGCAATCTGCTGTTCCGGGCGGCGGGCGGTTTGCCGGTGTTCGGCACGCTGGCCTTTGACTTTTTGGACGCCCCCCGGATGCCGCTGACGCTGCATGGCGGCACATGCTACGCCGACAGGGCCGTCCTGCTGCTGATCGCCGGCCCGATAACCCCGCGCTTTGAGAGGGCGGGCATACCCCCGGAAAGCGTCAAAAAGCAGAAAGCGGTCATCACGCGCGCGCAGGAGAATATGATCATGGAGATCAACGGGGTCCCGGCGGTGCGGTTTATGCAGTCTTTGGGGATCTACTTCACCCCGGAGGCCGGCGTGACCGCGCTGAACGTCAACCCGCTGATGATCGACCGCGGCGACGGCTCCGAACCGGAGTCCCGGCCCGTCAACTCGGTGACCAAGGAAGGGTATCTCGTCTGCGCGGGGCTGGTCCCGCAAGGTTCCATGCTGGGCGTCAGCATCCTGGAGACGTCGAGTGTCGAACGGACCTGCCGCGGCCTGTGCCAAACGCTGGCCGGCATGGACGGCGTACACGCGGCGCTGCTGTTTTCGTGCGCCAGCCGGCAGTTCCTTCTGGCGTGGGATGAGATGGCGGAGATCAACGCCGTCGGGGATGTTTTTGGCCCCGGTTTGCCGTATCTGTTCGGCTATTCGGGCGGCGAGGTCTGCCCCGTGGAAGCGGAAGGCGGCGGCACGGAGAACCGTTTTTTCAACAATACCCTGATCGCGTGTGTATTTTGAAGTTATTCGTCCCTTTTGAGGTGATTGTTTGGACACGAACGCTATAGAGAGAAACGCCGAGGCGGAAGAGCTGCGCGCCAAGGTGGAGCAGCTGGAGCGGGACAACCGCGTCATCGGGCGTGAGCTGGCCCGCACGCGCGGCCTGATCGCGCGCGCGCGGGCGGCGGAAATGGCGCGCTCCGGGCTGTATGAAGCGGCTTCGGCGGAAAAGGAGAAGCATGAAAAATATCTGGCGCTGCTGATGGCCAACAGCCCGGACGTCATCATCCTGCTGGATGGCGTCGGCAAGATCATCTACTGCACCGACTCCTTTTTGCGCATGATGAATATCCCCAGCGTGGGCGTGATCAGCGACCGCCTGCTGCCGGAGCTGATGGGCCGCGTACTCGGCGAAAAGCAGATCGCCAGCTTCACCGAGGCCGTGCGGGGCGAGTATGACCGCGTGTTCGACTTGCATCTGCCGGGCGCGGACGGCGGCAACGGGCGGTCTTTTTCCGTGCATATCTCCCCGATGCGCTCAGACCGGGGCGAGCGCGAGGGCGCGCTGCTGCTGTGCCACGACATTACCGAAGTGATCCGCGCCAAGGCGCAGGCGGAGCAGGCCAACCGCGCCAAAAGCAGTTTTCTGGCCAACATGAGCCATGAGATACGCACCCCGATGAACGCGATCATCGGCATGGCCGACCTGGCCCTGCGGGACTCCCTGCCGGACGCCGCGTATGAAAAAGTGCAAAAGATCAAACAGGCGGGCGGCAACCTGCTCAGCATCATCAACGATATCCTTGACTTTTCCAAGATCGAGTCTGGCAAGATGGACCTGACGGATGTGGATTATTCGCTGGCCTCGCTGCTGGCGGACGTCATCAGCATCGCCCGCACGCGCTTGGCGGGGCGCAGACTGAAATTTTATGTCTCCGCGGACTGCCGCCTGCCAAACCTGCTCAGCGGCCCGGAGACGCGCGTGCGCCAGGTTTTGCTGAACCTGCTGACCAACGCCGTGAAATACACGCGCGAGGGGCATATCCACCTGATCGTCAGCGGCGAGGCGCACAACGGGCTGGTCGAGATGACCTTTACCATCGCGGATACCGGCATAGGCATCCGCGAGGAGAGCCTGGCGCATTTATTCAGCGATTTTACGCGGCTGGACGCGATGCAGAACAAGCACATCGAGGGGACGGGGCTGGGGCTGGCCATCAGCCGGAACCTGGCCCGCCTGATGGGCGGCGACGTGACGGTGGAGAGCCGCTACGGCGAAGGCAGTATCTTTACGGCCACGATGCTCCAGAAATACCGCTCCGAGGTCCCGATGGCCGAGGTGCGCGACCGGGACAATTGCAGCGTCCTGCTGTATGAGACGCCGGACGAGGCCCCCGTGTCGGTGGCGGACGTCCTGGAGCAGTTGGGCGTGCGTTACCGTTTGGAACAGGACTGCGAGGAATTTTGCAGCGCGATGCGAAGCTGCGAATATACGCACGTGATCACCGCCCGCGAGATTTTCCCGCATGTGCGCCGCGCGTACAACAGCATGACCGGCGGCGGGCGGAAGACGGCGGGCTGCCCGAAGCTGATCCTGCTGACGGAAAACCAGGAGCTGGTCGGCCAGCGCGATATCACGACGCTGGCGATGCCCGTGTACGTTCTGCCCGTGGCCAACGCCCTGAACTCCGAGGGCGTGCTGTCCGGCGCGGACGAGGAACAGGAGATCAGCTTCGCCGCCCCCGACGCGCGCGTGCTGGTGGTCGACGATATCCTGACCAACATCATGGTCGCCAAAGGGCTTCTCAGCCCGTACGAAATGCAGGTCGACTCCTGCGAGAGCGGCGAGCGGGCGATCGCCATGGTCCGCGAGACGGAATACGACTTCATCCTGATGGACCATATGATGCCCGGTATGGACGGCATCGAGGCCACCATCCGCATCCGCGAGGCCGAGGCCGCCATGGGCCGCCGGCCCACGCCCGTGATCGCGCTGACGGCCAACGCCATTTCCGGCGTGCGCGAGATTTTTCTGGCCAGCGGCCTGAACGACTTTTTGTCCAAGCCCATAGACACGCTGAAACTGAATTCCCTGCTGCTGCGCTGGACCCCCAAAAGCAAACGCCGCCGCAAGGAGCAGGAAGTCCCGCGGACAGAAGAGGGGGACGCCCTCCGCATCCAGGGCGTGGACACGCAAGCCGGCATCGCCATGACGGGCGGCTCCGTGCGGCATTATGTCAGCACGCTGGGCATTTTCTATCAGGACGGGATCGAGAAGATGTCCGAGCTGGATTTGTGCCTCCAGGAAAAGAACCTGGAGAAGTACGACGTTTATATCCATTCGCTGAAAAGCGCGCTGGCCAGCATCGGCGCGGCGGAGCTTTCGCGCACCGCCTCGGAGATCGAGGCGCACTGCCAAAACGGCAACATCGACGCCGTGCTGGAGCGGCACACGGATTTCATCCAATCCCTGAACGCGATTTTGGACGGCGTGAACGCGGCGCTGCGCCACCTGCGCGGCAGCGAGGGCGCGGACGGCGACGAGGGGATGCTGCTGAGCCGTCCGATCCTTGACAAGCTGGCCATACTGCGCACGGCGATGGAGACTATGGATATGGAAACCATCGACGACATCCTGACCGACCTCCAGAACGCGCGCTGCGGCCACGCCGCCCGCGAGGTGCTGCAGGCGATCTATGAGCGCGCGCTGATCATGGATTACAAGCAGGCCATCGAGCTGATCGACGAACAGGCGAGGGACGAGAGCGTACCATAAGGCGCTTGACATGGCTCTTGCGCCCTATGAAAAAATGTGGTATGATCGTCTTAATCTGTTTAAGTAAGGAGTTCTGTCAATGAAATACCAATTCTATGAAAAACGGGTGGATGTTACCGAGGCACTGCGCGAGTACGCGCAAAAGAAGATCGGGAAACTGGACAAGTTCTTCAAGACCGACTCGGAGGCTTCGATCGCCTTTATCCGCGAGGGAACGCGCCATATGACGGAGATCACCATCGCCAACGAGGGGATGTTTTTCCGCGCCAAGGATATCTCGGACGACCTGTACGCCGGGATCGACAGCGGCGTGGCGGCCATCGAACGCCAGATCCGCAAGAACAAGACGCGTCTGGCCAAACGCCTGCGCCAGGGCGCGTTTGAGCGCGAGATCCCGCCGACGACCCCGGTCCCCGAGGACATCGAGGAAGAGGCCGATTTCCCGATCATCCGCGAGAAACGCTTCGATTTGAAACCCATGACGCCGGAAGAGGCCATTTTGCAAATGAACCTGCTGGATCACGAGTTCTTCATCTTCAAAAATTTTGCCCGCAGCGCGCAGATCGCCGTGGTCTACAAGCGCAAAGACGGCGGGTATGGCATGATCAGCGAGAAATAGGCGATCGGAGGGGTTTTTGATCGGGCAGCGGAAATATTTATTCATCATCAACCCCGCCGCGGGGATCGCCGGGGCGCAGGAGCGCGCCATCGCGCTGCTCCGGGTGCGGTGCGAGGAGCTTCGGCTGCCCTATGAGATGGTGTTCACCGAATACTCCGGCCACGCCGCCAAGCTCGCGCTGGAGCATACCGACAAGGAGAACGACTGGCTGGTGTTCGCGTGCGGCGGGGACGGTACGCTGAACGAGGTCGCCTGCGGCGCGGTATACCGCCCCAATCTGGCCGTCACGCACATCCCGTTCGGCACGGGCAACGACTTTATCCGCATGTTCGACGACCCCGACGCCATCGCGCGTATGGACGTCCTGCGCGGCTATGACCTGCTGGAAACCGACATCATCAAGGCCGGCGACCGCTTTTGCCTGAATTCCTGCTGTCTGGGCTTCGACGCCCGCAGCGCGGACCGGATGCACCTGTTCCGCAAGGCCAAGCGCATCCATCCGAAGATACCGTATAACCTAGGCGTCGCAACGGCCCTGCTGGGGGGCCTGTCGCGGCGCTTTGCGCTGGACATCGACGGCGAGACGCTGGAGGGCGACTATACGCTCGTTTCGATCATGAGCGGCCGCTATTACGGCGGGGGCTTCAACCCCGCGCCGCACGCTTTGCCCGACGACGGCCTGCTGGACATCATCATCATCAAGGCCGTCAACCTGATCCAGTTCACAAAGCTGATCGGCCCTTACGCGCGCGGCGAGCTGGAAAAACTGCACGAGGTCTTGATTTTGCGCCGGGGCGTGAACGTCCGCATCAAGACCGTCAAGCCCATCCCGATCGCGTTCGACGGGGAAATGGAACACGCCGAGCATTTGGAAGTCTCCGTCCTGCCGCGGCGCGTGAAATTTGCCGTCCCGGAGGGCGTCGGCTGGGTGAAACCGCGAGAAATATCGAGCATAGCGGAGAACGCGTGAGATATTTTTGAATATTTCGGATTTTTGGGCAATTTCGGCCAAATTTGGCAAAGCAGACTGCTTGCGCCAAAGCCGGATTGCCCTTATGATAGGTATTAGCACTCTCATAAGTAGAGTGCTAAAGTTATCAAGGAGGTCAAATGATGAAGCTGAAACCCATTGAGGACCGGATCGTCATCAAGATGGTCGAGGCCGAGGAAACCACCAAGAGCGGCATCATCCTGACGGCGGGCGCGAAGGAGAAGCCCCAAGTCGCGGAAGTCATCGCCGCCGGGCCCGGCGGGGTCGTGGACGGAGAGGAAGTCAAAATGCAGGTCGCGGCCGGGGACAAGGTCGTTACCAGCAAGTATTCCGGCACTGAGATCAAGATCGACGGCGAGGAATACATCATCGTGCGCCAGAAAGACATTCTGGCGATCGTTGTAGAATAAGGAGGAAGAAATATGGCTAAGGAAATTCTGTACGGAGAAAAGGCGCGGCAAGCCTTAGAGCGCGGCGTCGACCAATTGGCGGACACCGTCCGCGTGACCTTGGGGCCGAAGGGCCGCAACGTGGTGCTGGACAAAAAGTTCGGCGCGCCGCTGATCACCAACGACGGCGTGACCATCGCCAAGGAGATCGAGCTGGACGACGCCTTTGAGAACATGGGCGCGCAGCTTGTCAAGGAAGTGGCCACCAAGACCAACGACGTGGCCGGCGACGGCACGACGACCGCCACCCTGCTGGCGCAGGCCATGATCCGCGCGGGCATGAA
>Ga0082212_10010465_pt1 | contig 11863 bp, 9 predicted proteins | sample TergutNt197P3_FD_71548 | JGI IMG/M metagenome (GOLD analysis project Ga0082212, IMG submission 71548) | Neocapritermes taracua P3 segment gut microbial communities from Petit-Saut dam, French Guiana - Nt197 P3 | ecosystem: Host-associated > Arthropoda: Insects > Digestive system > Gut ... | reverse complement strand
CGGGTTGACTTGGCGAAGGATGTGATGCCGTTTGCGGCGAAAGTTTTTGCTGCAAATGATCGCCGACTTGACGAAGCGCAGATGAACGAGATATTAAAGCCGATATTCAAGGGAAAGGAGAGAGCGATGATTAAGACGATTTTTGAAGAAAAATACGATGCGGGGATAGCCGAAGGCGAAGCCAGAGGTAAAGCCGAGCTGGGTAGAGAAATCATTCTGGAATCCATTCGGGAAAGGTTCGGTAAAGTTCCCAAAAGCATCGAACGGGCTATCAATCAGATGAATGATCCGATTGCCCTAAAATCGTTAGCGGTGCGTACCGGCAGCTGCAAAACACTGGCGGAATTTGAGGGGGAATTATAGCCAAATTTCGTTACGACCTTTTACGACCTTTGGCACCCGAAAACGACCTTATTTTGGTTGACAATGATAGAAAATGACATAAAATGACAGAGTTGTTTGAGTCTACAAACAGTGGGCTTTTTACTGAAACACTAACAATTATAGTGTCAGCGATTGGTACAGTGAAATGATAGGGTGTTAATCTCCGAAGCCGAAGGTTACTGGTTCGAGTCCAGCCGAGGATAATTGGTATTATACCAGAAAAATAAGTGTTTGCGGCACTTTGAAATTTCAGTTGTATGGGTTATTTGAACTTGCCAAACATCGTAACTACGATGTTTGCGAAAGGAGGTACACTCATGCCAAAACTGAAGAATCAATACCCGAAAAAATGTCGGGACAGGAGTCAGGCTTTCTCGTGGCACAACGGAAAGCGAATTTATCATGGCACTTGGGGTTCGCCCGAAGCCGATAAAAACTACAAGCGGTTCATTGCCGCCCTGCTTGAAAACCCCACCCTGCCCTTGCAGATGGGGGCGAGTGGGGGTGTGCTTGTTGCAGAACTCGCCGCCGGTTTTCTGGAATACGCCAAGTCCCGTAACATGGACAAAACCGACGTGAAACACTTCAAAACACTTGTCGGCTTTTTGGTCGATATTTACGGAGAACTTGGTGTCAATGAATTTTCACCGAAAAAGTTGAAAGTAGTCCGGGCGCAGATGATTAAATCGGGTACACTCTGCCGTTCGATGATTAACAGATACGTCGGTAGAATCCGCAGAATTTTTACGTGGGGCGTTGGCGAAGAAGTGGTACAATCGAACGTCTCCGATGCTCTCAAAGCCGTGCAGGATTTACGAAAAGGGGAGGAAGGGACGTATGATACTCCGCCTCGTGAAGCCGTTTCCGAATGGGTGATCGCCGCCACGCTACCGTTCCTTGCTCCCGTGGTTGCCGCAATGGTGGTGATTCAGTATCTGACTGGTATGCGTCCATCAGAAGTTTTCAAAATGCGGGTGGGAGACATTGACCGAAACCGAAAAAATGGACTCTGGTACTACACTCCAGAATTTCACAAGACCGAGGAGTATATCGGTAAAAAGCCGATTCCATTGGGCAAGCCGGAGCAGGAATTGATAGCACCGTACCTGGAAGGCAAGAAGCCGACAGAGGCGGTATTCTCGCCTAGAACGGCGGTTCAGGAGCGAGCAGATCAGGCACGGGCAAGGCGGAAGTCGAAAGTTCCACCATCGCAACAGGCACGGGATAGGCACCGAGCAGAAAATCCCCCTGACCGTCAGGTGGGGGAATTCTACGACAAAGACTCCTATCGCCGAGCGATAAAATACGCCATCGCAAAGGGGAATCGGCATGGGGTAAAAATTCCGCAATGGAGTCCATACCTGTTGCGAAACTCTGCCGCCACCGCCATTGAATTGGCACACGGACTCGACGAAGCCCAAGCCCAATTGGGACACACATCTGCGAACATGACGAAACGCTACTCCGATGCTCAACTAAAACAGAGAGAAAAGTTGGCGACGAAGCGACAGAATCCATTCGCAACGGAAGGTGGCGAATCGGATTAACAGCATACCTTGCGACAGTTCGATTGAAGCGGTAGAATTGGGTGCGTCGGTAGCGACGGTTGCCGATTTTGGGTAGGAGAGTCATGATCCCCGCTTGTTTTGCCCGACTCGTTTTCCTTGTAACGAGCGGAGCAGGACAGCCCTCTGAAGCACAAGGAATTCCATCAATGATTGAAAGATTCATATCCTTTTCCCCAATGGCATATCCACCATGTCGTTTGGAATTTGTACACAACCCAAAAGATGCTACACAAAAATGTTTCACCACTGCTGACGATGTGATGCTTGCTGATGAAGAACGCTGTCGGCACTATATCGTTTACATCGTATCTGATGACAAGATAGCGAAACATATCGATACTTTTCTTGAAGGCGAATGCACGAACAAATCCTGCCCGTTACAAAAGAATGTCTTGTATTGCCGTTTCAGCATTGGCGATTTATCGGACGAGGAAGTTGATATATTCGAGTACCAGAGCGACATCGCCAATCATCCCGATTTTGTTCTGCAAAGCAAGTCAGATATTTCCCTCGATTCACGAAAGAAACAATTTGCACATCGATTACTACTCGATTGCTCTGACAAACTGTTCGAATCGTACTGCCATAATCCTCGTCGGTATGATTTACACTCCGAATACATGGCAAAATTGAAACGGATCGCAGAAACTATAATAGAGTCACGTAGTGAAACGGATGAGAAGGTGAAGAAGCGACGTAGCAGGGCGGAACGGGTAGAAGCCATAAAAAAAACCGCAAAAGAGTATTGGATAAAAAAGGTGAATGGAGAGTTGGTATCTCAAGAAGACATCGCAAAGGAGAATGGATTCGAGAAAGAACCGAACATCTTATCAAAGTCCATAGCCGAACCGTATATGACAAAAATATCCCAAACAATTGATGGTGCGGTAGCAGTTCACGGAGCCATTCAAGATTGGGATGCACGCACCAGATCAAGCATGTTAACCTTTATCTATGATACTCTGAAATAGCGGGTTACTTACCTTGTTTTTACCTTATTTTCTGCCAACAAGGTAATTTTTTATTTTTCTTAACTGCTCATAGGTTTGGTGTTTGCGCTCATTTTACCTTGATTTTGTGGGTAAATTCGACGTAGGGTATACAGCGGCAACCCACAGGGGGTAGCCCAAAATATTGTCAATCTGTACCACTGAATTTAATGTGCCGCAAACCCTTTCTGTTCTGGTATAGAAAACACTTGAAGGAGTTATTCATGCGAAAGTTACTCACGCTCCGAGACCTTTTACTCATTCTACCATACAGCGAGCCTACGCTACGTCGGTACATCGCCGATTCCCGGAGAGGGATAGGCAATTTCCCGAAGTCGGTTGCCAAGAGCGTCAATGCATCGAACGTGCCACTTGGAGATTCCAGTAACACGTTTGAACGCAATGGACGGCAATGCAAGAAAGCAACCGTACCGAAGCATCGAACCGAGTATATCGTATCCGTAAGTGCCGATTCTCTTTCCGACGATGACTTGTTGGCAAGGGCGGTCTCGTTCTATCCGCACTGCAAAGCAAATACACCGAGTGGGACGACAACCATCGGGGACTTCCTCAACGATTGCAAAGACAGCGAGTATAGAGAGCAAGTCGAGACGATACGAGCCGAACCGAATGAAGAGACACGCAAAGAGTTGAAGAAAAAGTTCCTCCCCGCCATTACTCCCAACGCAAATCCGCAGAGAGAACGTAATAACGTCGCTTGCGAAGAGGCAGGAAGAACAGGGGTTGTTCAGATAGATTTGGACGACATTCCAGCGAACGAGTTGCCGTCTGCAATCAAAGCGATTGTAGCACTGCCCTACGTTCTTACCGTCGGTCTATCAGCATCAGGAACCGGTCTCTTCGTTCTTATCGCTTGCGAAGGCACACCGGACTTGAAACAACTAATCGCCGCGCTGCAAGCCGATTTTCCTTACGAAATTGACAAAAGCCGTAGTGATTTATGTGGATTGCGGTTTGCCACATTTGACGAAAACTTGATCATAAAAGATGAAGTATATCCGGCAGTCCTGACCGAGATAATGGACAATTCTGCTGTCAGTGTCAGTAGAATTACGAAAAATACCGGCGAAAACAGCATTTCTACTTACACTGACGCTGATGAGCAGTTTACTTACGTTCCATTCCCTGTCGATTACTTCCCCGCAGCAATGCGAAACATGGTCAAAAATATCCAAAAAGTAATCGGATTGAAAGACAGTAGCACCCCCGCTGTGTGTTGCCTTGCCGTTGTTTCGGCGGTCAAACACCGTATTCGACGAACTTATCCTGCAAAAACAGGAATGATCGACTGTCCAGCGTATCGACCGCTTGACCGGCAAAATGCTTTAAGAGAATGCCAACGGCGGTCTTGATGCTGGGATAATGACCGGGATCGTGTTCTTCGGTGTATTCGAGGTAGGCAAAGCAGAGACAATCGACCGTAACTTGCTGGGACTTGGGTGCCGAAAAGGTGGGATCGGTGAGTACCTGAATTTGGATTTTCCTAAAATTATCATCGGCTTCTGTGGTTCCGGTGCGTCCAAGTCGGATTTTCTTGCTGTTCACATAGACACAATCGTATGCCCCGTCTTTACGGACTTGGAGAATTCTAGGGGGTTTGGGAGAACTGCTCTTGCTCATAATGCGTTCCTTTCAACGGTTTGACCTCCAATTTGGAGGTCTTTGGGTTAAAACGACCACACAACGAGCACGATGCTGATGTGCTTAACTAATTGTTTCTATTACACTTACGTCATTGGAGCGAAGGGGAGTCGAACCCCCGACCTCAGCATTGCGAAAGAAAAAACAACCTACTGCGTGAGCACTTGTAAAGTGTTATGTGTAAAGCACTTACACGATTGTCAACCACTGACAACATCACCATTATTGCTCAAATTTCGAGTTTATCAACCCCCTCTGGTCAAATTAGTGCAAGTACCCTGTATTTAAGAAGTTAGCGTATATATTGTCCCATATTATGATGCAAGCGATTCTAACATGACCTCGACAAACCTCGACAGATTACACCAAACATTCTGACGGCATCAAAAACGTAGGCTTTTCTCTATCGGCGGTATTATTTCCGTGATATTCAGCAGGTAATTTGCCCGGTTTAGTTTATTGTTTCGCTGTCTTTCAAAGTCGGTCAACAATGGGGTAATACAGTAAATGTGTGTTCCTATTTCATCGTCGGAGGTCAACCAATGGATATTTTGGTTCATTTCCGACGGGGGTAATACCTTACGACAGGACATTGTGCCAATTTTCACAATTTAGTCAAGGGGCAGCATGCAGAAAATAAGTCTCCGCTATTCACAATATGAAATTACTACAAATACACATAACACTCCATGTACCTTAAATCCTCATGTACTCAATTTACTACATTTACTCCATTACTGCTCATTATCCTAAATACGTCAATATAGTAAACATGTTCCTTACTACCTTAACATCCGGTATATCCCAGAACAAGAGCAATGACTGGAAGTTAGTGCTCTTGATGATTTGGTATGCAGGAACATGGGAGTATATCAAAAATTTAGAATAACACTAGACCACTCAATTAACGTGCAAATACTTTACCAAGACAATCCATTTCAGAAATGTACCTACATTCCCAAAGATAAGGAAGGTAGCCCATGCAAGAACCGTAGTTTTACCAACAGCATCGAATCATACCAAAATGGAGCAAGTAAGGAAACTTCGATTTTACGCTGGAATAAACGAATACCAATGAAAGAAATTGTGTTGCACCTTTTGAAAGAATTGTCAGCAGAAAATATCAACATGTACCGTGAGAAAGTATTCCGCTACCTAAAAGAACACGGCATTGAAGGAGTTGCATCTATCGAACTGACCAGAGGAGCAGACAGAAAAGCGAATAACTGTGTACATTTTCACATTTTAACCGACGATCTCCGCAGTGAAGACGAAATCAGGTCGATATGTAACAGGGCTTGTGAGCGAGACGGTTTTAAGAGAGGTATAAACTTTCGGATTGATTTTAGATCGCTCTATGATGGCGAATCGTATTTTTACTATTTCACAAAGTTCGGCTATCCTGAAAAAGTGATTCTATTCAAACCGAGATTACTCAAATCAGGCGGAGGGTTACAAAAATTTTATCAGATCGGTAGGTGGTTCAAGAAAACAAAATCGCTGTTATGGGAAGAGATAAAAAATTATATGCGGGAGAAGGACGGCTCTGATCCAGATAGGATTGACGGCAAAGACGAGGTTGACCTTCCCAACATAACAGAGGACGGATTATCTAATGAGCCGGTTGAGGATAAGGTTGCGAACGAAACAGCATCGGATCGTTTTGTGTGGCTACAATACCGACATGGTTATATTCCGATTGACAAACGTTTACTTATCCCAGATTTGACTTACTACCCTGACATTGATTTTGATTGTTTGCTCCCAGAGAGACTACCGGATCGACGGCAGGACTGGAAACGCTTCAAATATAATGTTGCATTCCTTCAATGATCGGAAATGGGGGCTACAATTCCATATTTTGATAACATCGCAAGTTAATGGGCAAGGTTGGCAGATCGTGGGGTATTACTAGCAGAGGAACAGTCCCTCACACAAATATCCTCAATTTTTAAGGAGAAAAAATGACAAAAAGTGTAGATTTATTAGACCTCAAACAGGTAGCCGAGTATTTCGGAGTCAGCCCATCCACTATCCGCCGGAAGGTGAAAAAGTCCAGAGAAAATGGGTTTGGCTTCGTGATCCCAGTGTTCTCATCAGGCTCACGATTGATTTGGCGGAGGGTAGATATTGAGAATTTTCGATGTGAAGATGCTGAAACCATCGTCTTCAATCCTTCGGTTCCATCAAGTCCACCAGTGATGCCAGTGAAAAATCATGCCCAAGTCCAACAAGAACTTCGAGCACTTGGAGTCAAATTGCCGAACTAACCGAACAACTCAAACTTTAACCAAATGAAAGGAAATTCTTATGTCAAACATAACTAATTACGATTACACCAACGACGTTCTGTCAATTCTTAAAGAAAGAAAAAGGGCAACACTGCCTCTGTTCCACGACTCAATTACTAGATTAAAAAGAGACGAGAAGGGAGAAGAGAAACTCCAAGCATGTCTGGACACTTTGGTTTCCAGTGGGAAAATATTTGACTACACGGGCAAAAGTGGTGTTAAATTTTATCTCATTAAGCCCATCAGGGGGATTAACGATAGCAACATCGACAGCGATGTTAATGATAATGACAACAGCAGCGATGGAGAAGAACTAGCCAAGTCTGAAAATGCAACAACTCCGCCGCAACAGATCAAAAAGTCGAAATACATCATTGACTCTGAATTTCAAGGCATGTTCTCGGAAAAAACGAAGGAACAATACGAGGAATTGAAAGAAGCCATTCGTACCGAGGGACTTCGTGATCCTTTGGTGGTCTGGGACGAAAGACGCATTTTGCTTGATGGACACAATCGAGATCGAATATGCGAAGAACTCGGTATCGAACCGCCGATTTGTAGAATATCCCTTCTGGATCGGGAACAAGCCAGAATATGGATAATACAAAATCAATTCAATCGCCGGAATTTGAATATGTTCCAGCGTGTCGAAGTCGCTTTGAACTTAAAGGCACATTATAAAAGAGTGGCAAAAGAAAACCAACGAGCGGCGGGGGGAGCGGTTCCCATGAAATCAAGGAAACCGGTCGAGACTGACGAAGAGGTAGCGAAACTCGCCCAAACCTCTGCTGATACGGTGAGAAAGGTTGAGAAAATCATAGTAAAAGCAAGTGGCGATGAGTTGAATGCTCTACGCAACGATGAAGATGGTATTTCGATCAACAGCGTGTATCAAAAATACTATGGCAAAGAGAAACCTGCACCAACGCCACCCGCATCAACGAAAGAGTCCGACAGTGAACCATTTGACTTTCCAAACGATACACAGAAAGCAAAACCGAATACCCGGACACCACAGGAAACCGCAGTAGTAATGACTCTCTTGGAACATGCGGCAACCATCCCTCTTGCGATGGAGGAAACGATAAAACCTTCATCACCAGATTTGGAATATGAAATGAACACCGTATTATTTGACATTCGGTACAAGGTCGTTCATTGGCGTGAAAAGAGTGATCGTGCTTATATTTTCCAGAGGCTACGGGAAGGATTGGCGAAGATGGAAGCGGAAGGGGACAAAATTGCCATTCAAAAATAGTAAAATTGCCCCTTCAAAATGTTAACTTTATTCAATCGAGCAAGGCAAGGACACGGTTTTCATTGCCTTTGCTCTTTCGGTTGCCAACATAGAGCGTTATTCAAATTTTACGGAATAATCGTCTTACTAGATTCGGTAGGCGTACCCACCGGGAAATCATGCTTGCTGACACTGCTTTTCAAGAGCCTTTTCCCCTCCGCTCTTCTACGTAACCAATCGACCAGTTTACGACAGAAATTGCAGAGATCGCCATATTGCAACGAATGTACAAACACATCAAGAGATGCCATGAACTCGTCTATTCGCTCTGCTGCTGATTTCTCCGGCACTTTGTTTTCTCCAACGGGAGGAGGTATGATAACACCATCGGGGGTAAAGTCTAATGCCGATTGCACCATTTCCGAACCGGTGTCCGGCTCAGTTGGCAAACTTTCGACTTGCTCCGAACAGTCGGTACTTCGTTGTCTGACCGCACGTTTTTGCTTGGCTGGGTACATTTTTCCATCCGCTCCTTCTCGTTTCGCCGCCATCTCCAACAGCCCCTTTTCACATAATTCGACGTTGATTTCAGAGGCGTATGATGGGGAACATCCGATTTCTTTGGCAACCGCTCTTGGCGATTTACGCCCATTAAACCGCATGAGTGCTTTTATGATAATGTACCGCTTGTCCCCTTTACTTAACGGTAATGCGTTTGTTGCATTATCTTTCATAGCAAACACGAAGGCTTCATCTGCCGATCCGTGAAAAATTTTCGCTCTGATGGTTGTAAATCCAGCTTTCAAAGCAGCAGCCGAACGATGATCTCCTGCAAGTAAGATATACCGTCCAGCCTCATCATGCCTAACCGTGATCGGTGGAAACGGATATTTGACCTTTTCGTTGTTTTTCATCGCTTCCAGATACTCTATGAAGATTTCGGCGTAGTCCTCGACCGTTGCCTCATTTCGTTTCTCTCGACCGAGAAAATTTTCGTCTCGATAGATGTCCGCTAATGGGAGATCAATTTCTCCGCTCTTCGTATCGGCTTTGGCGGTGTTCTCATCGGCAGTCATGGTTGGTTCAATTCTCATCTCGTTCATGTCGTTCTTTGCAATCAATTCACTCATTTCAATAGTTCCTTTCTTGGAAAAATGTTTCTGTAAGTACGGACGATCCACCTGGATAATCACTTGGAAAAATACTTGTACAGAATAACTTGATCAGTTATGTTGGAAGGACTTGTTACCTACAAGTCCGTATGCTCTGTTCAGTGCCATTACCTCTCTACGCCTTATTTACGGTGTGTTGATAGGACTACCAAAGAATCCTATCCATACATCGTTTCTTACGGGAAGCGTCGCCATCGATCCATGCCTCACAACGTAACGCCGCCAATGAGTTTCTGTTCCGGTTTTTTTTGAAATTTCTCTAAAAATTCCCAAAATCTTCACCGATTCTTTTTCGGCAGCATTTTTTTGGCGACAGAAACCAATGCCCCCATACCTGTATTATAGCACCGCAAGCAAAAAAGTGTACCAAAATTCGAGAAATTTTCCAAAATGCTGGTTTCAGGTTATAAAACAAGGCAAAACAAGTATTATCCTAAAAATTCAGGTATCCGGTAGCGGATACCTGATTGGGGTGTTTTCCAGTAAATTTCAGGTTTGCTCCCCAAAAAAGACTGCCGATGGTAGAATAGAGATTGTATTATTGCGTATGCTACGTTAATAAACAGTATAACCGACATGTCCAAAGACGATACCAATTCTCCGCAAGCGGCAAATGACGATGGATTTATCATCGACGAGGAATTCAAAAACCTGCTACCTCCCCTGACACCGGAAGATTTTGGGAAGTTGGAAAATAGTATATTAGTCGAGGGATGCCGTGATGATCTGGTGGTCTGGGCAGAGGAAAACATTCTCATTGACGGACACCATCGTTTCGCAATCTGCAAAAAGCACAATCTTCCATACGGAACTGACGGAAGATCATTTGCTAATCGAGACGCTGTCATTGCATGGATGTTTGAAAATCAGAAAAGCCGTCGCAACATGAACAAATTCCAATGGGCGGAAGTTGTTTTGAAACGCAAGGACAGTATTGCGGCAACGGCGAAAACGAATCAACGAGCAGGTGGTGGAGCGGTTCGTCTGAAAACAGACAAACCGGTTAATACTCTTAAAAAATTAGCGAAGCTAGCGGGGATCGGACGTGATACGATGCACAAAGTCGAGTTTATCTTAACCACTGCCGCCCTCAATCCTGACAATGAAAAACTCGCTGAACAGATCAACAAACTACGCAAAGGCAGTGCGGGTATTTCAATCCGTAGCGTCTATGAAGAACTACAAAGATTCGTAAGCACAAAGAGGGCAACAGGCAAAAAGAGAGAACCGAAAGCGATTGCCAGAAAAAGACCACAGTACAATCCACTGACACCGGAACAAACCGATCTCATTTTCGCAACCATTGAAGAAGACATTGAAACACAGTACCACGACATTGGAGATCGCATCGTATTCTACCAGAACTTGGAGAAGTGGGCACGACACAAAATATCTGATTTAGCGGTGTTGGCATTGTCGCAGAAATAGTGTGATTACGATTGTCGCTGTCCATAACAACTTGCTGGAATCGGATTATCTCGTGATAGAGCATTGTTCCAAGAAAATGTCAGGGGATTGCTACCGAACGTGTGAGGAAAACAATCGCTGTAATCGCCTTCGTTAAAACAGTAAAAACTGACAATAAAAAAGTGTGTTTTGTGCTTACTGGACAAGTCAATCCTCCATTTCGTCTATCCGTTTTCGTGTTGTTAGGTCTTCTCGTTCTACGACTGCCGTGTTTTCTTTTGCCAAGTCGAGTGGTGTCTTACCTATGTTGACGTATTGATACTGACCGTGATTGTGATCGGCTAACTGTTTGAGCGATTTTGACACGGGATCAGTGACACCGCCGCCGCCAAATTGAATGACATTGAGTTGTACACTCGTTTCCTGCTGATTATTCAGCCGTTCAATCTCACGGAGTTGGAGCGGTGTTAAATCGTCAGTTGCTTCGCCATCTGTTAAGAAAAAAATCACATCAGGACGATGAGCAATCGCCTCTTTCAATGTATCAAAGTGCCGAGTACCGCCGGATGCCGTAATATTTTCAACGAACTGTTCTGCATTACGTTTTTCCACTTCTGATGCGAAGATCAATCTTCGTCCCGGTCGCCACTGTATCCAACCATGATTGTAAAAAATGATGTTGAATTGATGAGCGTCTTTCAGCGATTCTAAACTTCGTATCAATTCCGCCTTTGCTATCCGAATTCGTCCGTTCGCATTCATACTATCGGAGCGGTCGAAAACGAACATAAACTTTGTCCCTTCGCCGCTTGTTCCAAAGACGTTGACCGTCGCCTTGCCAGACTGATTATCAACGTCATCGCCACCAATGTTACTGTTCTGAAACGATTTATCAAGACTGGCTCCTGTTTTCTTGGACTCTTCGACCGTCGTTATCAGGAGCGATTCGTCTTGAATAATGTACGTTAAATTATGCGGTCTTAACAACAGATTGAGCGTACTTTTCAATTGTATTCGAGGAGAATCGAATCCGTCAGGAGCGACAATCGTGTCCGGTCTGATGTCGGTATCCCGCAATGCCCTGCGATCTAAATCTATGTGAATGTCCGGCATTTTCAACCGACGCAGTTCATCCTTAATCATTCGGAACAGG
>Ga0082212_10010464_pt1 | contig 11863 bp, 9 predicted proteins | sample TergutNt197P3_FD_71548 | JGI IMG/M metagenome (GOLD analysis project Ga0082212, IMG submission 71548) | Neocapritermes taracua P3 segment gut microbial communities from Petit-Saut dam, French Guiana - Nt197 P3 | ecosystem: Host-associated > Arthropoda: Insects > Digestive system > Gut ... | reverse complement strand
TGGGATTCCGTGGTTGATTTCGGGGTCGGCGTGATAAGGTCTGCCGGCAAGGATAATGCCCTTTTTGCCGGTTTTTCGGAGAAGTTCTAAAACTTCTTCCCCTTTGCGGCGAATATCGCGTTTAAATTTCTCGTCTTCCTGATAAGCTTTTTTCAGCGCGTTTCCGATTTCTGTTCCTGTAATCCCGAAGCATGAAAATTCATCAACCAGCCGTTCAGACATGCGTTCCTTATCATAAATCGGCAAAAAAGGATTCATAAAATTGATTTTATGGTCGCGCAGTTCCGGAACAGAATTTTTAATAACCTCGCCGTAAGTTGCCACGACAGGGCAGTTATAATGATTATCCCCGCCGGATAAACCGCGCTCGTCCATTTCATACGGCAGGCTCGGGTAGAAAATAAATTCAACGCCGTCATTCAGCAAAGCGGTAATATGCCCATGAAACAGCTTTGCGGGGTAACAAACCGATTCAGACGGCATGGTTTCAATCCCTAAATCGTAAATCTCACGGGAAGAATTCGGCGATAACTTCACCGAAAACCCAAGCTCTGTAAAGAACGTAAACCAGAACGGGTAATTTTCAAACATGCCGAGAACGCGCGGAATCCCGACAATACCGCGTTTTGCCTGTTCTTTCGGTAACGGTTTATAAGCTTCAAAAAGCCGCTTGTATTTCCATTCATATAAATCCGGCAAATCTTCTTTTTTGTTTTTCTTGCTTGTAACATCGCCCTTTTCACAGCGGTTGTTCGTAATATACATGGAGTTGTCGGAAAATTTGCTAATCGTTAATAAGCAGTTATTGGGGCATTTTCCGCAACGGGCAGTGGTTTTCTTGACGGTCAAGTTTTCTAATTCATCTTTACTGAGAATGGTTGAACCGGCATTACTGCCCTTTTCAAGAGCGGTCAGTGCCGCGCCGTACGCACCCATTAAACCTGCTTTATCGGGACGGAAAGCCTCTCTGCCGGTCGTCAGTTCAAAGGCGCGCAGAACCGAATCGTTCAGGAAAGTACCGCCCTGAACGATGATTTTCTTGCCAAGTTCCTTGCTGTCGCGGATTTTAATGACCTTGAAAAGTGCGTTTTTCACAACCGAATACGACAAGCCCGCCGAAATATCCCCCACGCTTGCGCCCTCTTTTTGCGCCTGTTTTACACGGGAGTTCATAAAAACCGTACAACGTGAGCCAAGGTCTACAGGAGCGTTCGCGTCAAGCCCGATTTTTGCAAATTCCGCCGCGTTCATATCAAGCGCATTTGCGAAATTTTCAATAAACGAACCGCATCCGGACGAACAGGCTTCATTCAGCAAAACCGATTCGATTTCGCCGTTTTTCACCTGCATACACTTCATGTCCTGTCCGCCGATGTCAAGAATAAATTCAACGTCCGGAAGCAGGTGTTTCGCGGCTTTATAATGCGCCATGGTTTCAATTTCACCGTAATCAAACCCCAATGCTGCGAGCACTAAATGTTCGCCGTAGCCTGTAGCGCAGGTTTTCGCGATTTTTGCGCCCTCCGGCAGTTTCCCGTAAATATCTTTTAATATATTCGTAACAGATTTCAAGGGGTCGCCCATGTTGTTGCCGTAATGGGAATATAGAATTTCGCCGTTTTCGCTGATTAACACGGCTTTCGTAGTGGTACTGCCCATGTCCGCGCCAAGGTAGTATTTGCCTTTATAAACGCTTAAATCCGTTTCCGGAATAATATTCTTTGCATGTCTTTGCACGAATTCTTCGCGCTCCTGCTCATTTTTAAACAGCGGTGCTAAACGCTCAACCTCATGGACTTCAACCGAAGAAAGCCCGTCTACCTTTTTCCTTAATTCCTCTGTGTTCATCTCCGACGCGCTGTCGGAAACTGCCGCGCCCATTGCCACAAAAAGATTGGCATTTTCCGGAAAAATCGTCGTTTCTGGCGTTAAGTTCAGCGTTTCCGTGAAGCGTTTGCGCAGTTCCGGCAGGTAATATAAAGGTCCGCCGAGAAACGCGACTTTTCCGCGAATCGGTTTCCCGCAGGCAAGCCCGCTGATTGTCTGATTCACGACAGATTGAAACACAGATGCCGCAATATCCGATTTACGCGCACCGTCATTCAGAAGCGGCTGAATATCGCTCTTAGCGAAAACCCCGCACCGCGACGCTATCGGATAAATGGTTTCAAAATCCTTGGCTTTTTCGTTTAAGCCCGCCGCGTCTGTATTTAATAAAGCCGCCATTTGGTCGATGAACGCGCCCGTTCCGCCGGCGCAGGTGCCGTTCATGCGCTGTTCAAGCCCGCCCGTTATGTAGGTGATTTTGGCGTCCTCGCCGCCAAGCTCAATCGCTACGTCGGTTTCGGGAATGAAACGCTTAATGGCGACCGCGCCCGCGCTGACTTCCTGCACAAAAGGTAAACCTAACCAGTTCGCGGCGTTAATGCCGCCTGAGCCGGTGATTGCGAATTTAGCGGTTTTTTCATCACCGACAACCGATAAACCCTCGTTCAAGACTTCCGCAAGCGTTTTTTTTATATCGGAGTAGTGCCTTTGATATTTGTTATGTAAAAGCTCGCCGTGTTCGTTCAGAACAACGATTTTAACAGTCGTTGAACCGACGTCAAGACCTATTAATTTCATTTTTTATTTCCTTGCTTCATATAGTTTTTTACAAAAATTGCCGGCGGTGGTTCGCCGCTACAAAGAAATTATACGTCAGAATTTTTAAATTTTCAAGTTAAAATTGTTTCCGTAAATTTTTAAGTTTTATTCCATTAATGAGCCGCCGCCGATAAATTCACGCACAAGCGACCATTCCGGCACAAAATCGTCGTCAAATCCTTCCAATTCTTCCAAAATCATCCTAAGTTCGCTTGCGAGCAAGCCGCTTAATTTTCCGGCAGCTTTTAAATCGGGCAGTATGTACTTTTTATAAACGCAGGGTTCATATGGGATAAATGTGTCAATATCGAATTCGGCGTGCTCTTTATACGGCATAATATAAAGTTCCTCGCCGCGTTCCACGCTGTCAAAATTTTTCATGGTCTGCGAAAACGAGCGCGCTCTGAAAAGCTTATCACGCACAAAACGGCGCATAAGCCTGATTTTGGACGGGTGCAGGGTTATACCCGACGAATTCCCCTTTAACCTTGTGCGGACGCTGACGTAAACTTTATTCGCACTGTCGGAGAGGTTTCCGGAAACTTCGGGGTTCAGCGCGTGTATACCCTCAAAAATCACCAAATCATTTTCACCGCGCTTGAAACGCATACCGGTGTTTCTTTTTTGATTTGCAAAGTCGAACACCGGAAGTGTGATTTCCTCACAGCGCAGAATTTTTTCGGTTTGTTTTTGAAATAAAGCCGCGTCAACACGCTCGGGGGATTCAAGGTCAACGCCGTCAATATCGTTTCCGAGCGGGATAAAATAATTATCCATGGAAATAATATGTGTAATATAACCCATTTGAATCAGCTCATTCTTCAACCGGTGCGAAGTGCCCGTTTTCCCCGAACCGGATGGACCGGTAACGAGAATAATGGGCTTGTGAGGCTTTGAGGTTATGCTCAGCGCGCAGTCTATAATCCCGCTGAGGTATTCTTCTTCTGAAAATTCTATAAACGGTTCAGGGTCTTTTACTCTGGTGTTTATGCTTTTTACAGGGATAATTCTCATAATAATTCCTTATTTAATAATTCAATTTTTCATACCTTGTTTTATTTTATCATAAATCGCTTTATTTTGCAAGGACAAAAATTGTATTTTTTTCAATAAAACTTGTATTTTTTTCAAAAAATACTTGCAAATGCAAAAAAACTATGTTATAATAAAATTTGCGTCGGTATCAATCAACGCATAACGTAGAAAAGGAAAGGCAAAAAAATGGGAATACTTGAGATTGTAAGCGCGATTTTATTAATACTGTCCTGCGTATTTATTATTTTAATGGTACTCATGCAGGATTCAAAGAAAGGCATGTCGCAGGCGATTTCCGGCGGCAGTAACGATAATTTTTATCAGCGGAATTCGGGACGCTCCAAGGAAGCAAGGCTTGCCCGCGCAACGAGAACGGCGGCAATCTTGTTTTTCGTGGTTACGTTAGCTGTGAACGTTTTTGCGATTTACTTTTCCGGCGAGAATAATAATACAGGCGGAGCGGGTACATCCGATGAAGACGATTATGATTTAGATGACTTAGACTGGCTGAATGACCTTTTAGGTGAAGATTTTGAAGGTGACGGTATTGAAGATGCCGGCGAAGAAGATGCCGCCGGCGAAGGCGAAGAAGAACCTGAAGACAATGAAAACGATTAATATAATATAACTCTGAACGGGCATAGCATTTTATAAGCTATGCCCGTTTTTATAACTTTCATAAAGGAACACAACATGAAAAAATCATTAACAGAAAAAGTTATTAAAGCTTTATTCAAAGCGGAAAAACCCTTGAACACTGCAGAAATCGCTAAAGCCGCCGGTATAAAAAAGGTAAACGAGTTAAAACCGGTTTTAGCGGATTTATCGCGGAAAGGAATAATTACACAGACAAAAAACGGCGGAAAGTCCGCTTCTGGGTGGAAGCCTGCGGGAGCAGGTTTCTTCAAGGCAGAAGTCATGCGGGTTTTCCGTGCGCACGGGTTCCTTAAAAACATAAAAACCGAAGAAGAATTCTTAGTACCCGGAAAAAAACTGCTTGGGAGCGTGCCGGGGGATATTGCGATTGCGCGGGTTACGAATCGGGAACGGGGTGAAGGGCTTGGCGCAGTGCGCAGTGCGGCGGCTGAGGTTATACTTATTGTCGAAAAAAGCGATAATATACTTACAGGCACGATTATCGAGGAGAATAAGAGCTTTTATGTATTACCGGACGGGTTTATTTCAGAACCGCTGATAATCCGTAGCTGGGGCGGCTTTAAGCTGCGGGCAGGCGACAAGGTCGGTTTCGCACTCCGTGAACGCGGCGAAAGGCACAGCGAACATACCGCGGATATAACAGAGGTTTACGGGGCGGCGAATTATGCGCGGGTTTGTGTCAGCGCGTACCTTGACGAGAAAAATATTCCGCTTGAATTTTCGGAGGAAGCGCGTACAGAAGCCAAAAATATTTCCGAAAAAGGCATAAAAACTTCGGAAATTGAGAATCGTTTGGATTTACGTGAGGAAATTATTTTTACAATCGACGGCGCGGATACCAAGGACATAGACGACGCAATCAGCGTACAAAAAACCAAAACCGGTTATAAATTAGGTGTGCATATCGCGGACGTTTCACATTATGTAAGGAAAAATTCCGCGCTGAACAAAGACGCTTTTGAACGCGGAACAAGTGTTTATATTGCGGATATGGTGATTCCGATGCTCCCGAAGGAGCTTTCCAACGGGATTTGTTCATTGAATCCGAAAGAAGAGCGGCTTGCGTTCTCATGTCTTATGGAACTGAATAAAGAAGCGGAGATTACGGCTTTTAAATTCACAAAAACCGTTATTAAATCGCGCTTGCAAGGGGTTTATACGGAAATAAATGCAATATTTGAGGACAGTGCCGATAAAAATATAAAAGAAAAATACAAGGAAGTTTCAAAAATTCTGCCTGTTATGAGGGAGCTTGCAGAAAAATTGCAAAAAAACCGAAAAGAACGCGGCGCGCCTATGCTCGGAACAAGCGAAAGCAAAATTATATGTGATGAAAACGGCGTTTGTGTTGATATAAAAGAGCGCGGAACGGGAATATCCGAGAATGTGATTGAAGAATTCATGCTTGCGGCGAATAACTGTGCGGCAAAGTTTGCTATGGAGAATGAAATTCCTTTTGTGTACCGCGTGCATGAAAACCCCGCGCTTGAAAAAATCGAAACGCTTCGGGAAACATTAGGCTTAATCGGCACGGAGTTTAATTTAAAAGGAAGCGGCGCGGCTGATTTGTCCGGAATCATCGAAAAAGCCCGTAACACAGAAAAAGCCGGTGTAATCAATATGCTTATTTTACGGGCGATGATGAAAGCGAAATACGCAGACGAGCCTTTGGGGCATTTCGGGCTTGTAATGAAAGAATACGCACACTTTACGTCGCCGATTCGGCGGTATCCCGATTTGGCAATTCACAGAATACTAAGCGAGTTAATTGTAGGGGCAGAACCTGTTTCTGCCCGCAGTAAATCCGCCATCAAGAAAAAACACGGTAAATTCGCGCAAGAAGCGGCAATTAAATCTTCACACGCGGAGCTTCGTGCGGTTAATGCCGAGCGTGACTGCGAAAAATTCTTCATGGCGGAATATATGCGGGCGCATATCGGCGAAGAATATGACGGGATTATTTCCGGTGTTACGCAGAACGGCTTTTTTGTGACCTTGGAAAATACCGTTGAGGGCAGAGTGAGCGGCGAAAGCTTATCGGAAACAGGGATTGTTAGCCTTGTGTCCGATAATATAAGCCTTACGGAACAGATTTCGGGCAGAAGATTCGCGCTTGGTGATAAAGTCAGAATTAAATGCGCGGACGTGAATGTTCCGCTCGGTCAGATAAATTTTGTTGTAATATGAATGTAGGGGCAACCCTCGCGGTCGCCCTCACTATTACGGGCAACCGCGAGGGTTGCCCCTACATTTGTTTATTCAATTTTTTCAGCAATTCAGAAAGCGGGAGGATTAAAATCCCCGTACAAAAATTACTGAACCCGTGGGTTATATCAAAGGGTAGCCCCGCGATTATCCAAGCAATCATACTTTTAAAGCTTAGCCCGAATATAAGTGCCTGAAAAGGTGCGTACAGCGTACCGAAAGCCAAGCCGTGCAGTCCGCACAAAAACATATAAAACGGGATTTTTGCCTTAGCGGGCAGATTAAATCTGCCCGCAAGCATAAACATTCCCCAAAGCGGTAGCCATACGTACAAATACGGCAGCCACCAGATATTAAACCCGTAGAACGCGCCGTAGAGCATGATGTAAACATACAGCGGTATTAAAGCCTTTAAGCGGTACGTCAGCGTGAACGCCGCGATGAACAGCCCGAGCAGGTGAATATTCGGAAGCCCCTGCATAGCGATTTGCGACGCGCACATCAGCGAACCGAGCATGGCGAATACCGTCAGGTCTTTAAGCCGGTGTGTAGACGAACGCATAGGTTTTACCCGCTTCAATGTCGGTGGAATCTACACCGGTCATGGCATATTCGCCGTCAACGTAAAAAGCCCAATAAGCCTTGTCTTCGTTAAAATCAGCTCTTATTCCGTTCACGAACAGAACCTCCAAGCCATACTCTCCGACATCGCCGCTAATCAGTTCAGCTTCAAGCAGTGCCGCACCGATTGTGATTTCGTTTGTGCTGACGTTCCAAACAAGGGTTTCTTCCTTATCGTCCGTGACTTCAAACCGGAAGTTTATTTTGCCCTGTCCGATTTCAACTGCCGTAATTCCCGAAGCGTCGGGCGGCTTGCTTTCGCCGCATGCCGTTACAAAAAGCAGGAACATGAAAATTACCGGAATAAAACCTTTTACCTTTTTAAATTTTTGCATAAAAAATTGCCTTTCTCCGCCAATCGCGGGCGGTAAGGTTTAAATTTACTTTATGATAAGTATTCTGACTTATGGTTCATTGCATAGCACTTGCCTTCCCGGTTTCCCAGTGACTTGTAGCTTCAGCTAATAGCTAAAGCTATTAGCTGAAGCTACTGTAAGGCTTGCTCCCCAAATACAGCGACGCGTTCGCGCAGGATTCGCACCTGCTTCCATACTCATATAAGTATTGTACGAATTTTTACTTACAGCAAAAATTCGTAATTAAATTATATCATAAAATTTCCCAAAAGTCAAATTTGACATTCTGATAAATTTAGGGTAAAATTGTTATAGGTGAATTTTATGACAATCATTCTTCTTATTGGAATTTTATTATTCTCTGCTTTCTTTTCGGCAAGCGAAACCGCGCTGACTTCCGTTTCGCGCATTAAACTCAAATACAAGGCGGAGCAAGGCTCACGCAGTGCCAAAAACGCGCTTGCGCTGCTTGATAAATATGATAAATCACTATCCACATTCCTGATAGTCTACAATGTGGCAAATATCGCCATGACTGCGATTGCAACGGTTTTAATCTTAAGCCTTATGCCGCCGGAAATTGCTGAGCGTTACGGCGTTTTAACCACTACGGCTATAGTTACGTTTTTTTCGCTTACGTTCGGGGATATTGTGCCCAAAACCATAGCGCGTTTAATCGCCGAGAAATACTGTCTTGCTTTCAGCGGTTTCCTGCGCGTGCTTGTAATGGTGATGACGCCCGTGTCGGCGGTGTTTCTGCTGATTCAACGCGGGGTGGCGAAAATCTTTTCGAGCGGCGAAAAGCACGTCAGCGTAACGGAACAGGAGCTGCTTCATTTTATAGAGGAAATTGAAGATGAGGGCGTATTGGAGGAACATGAATCCAAGCTTGTACAAAGCGCGCTTAATTTTGATGAAACCACGGCGGGCGAAATTTTAACGCCGCGTGTAAATATTGTGGCGGTTTCGGTGAATGAGGATATTCACAAAGTCCGCGATGTATTTTTAACGGAGGGGTATTCGCGGATTCCGGTTTATGAAAAAACTGTTGACCATATTTGCGGCACACTGCACATTAAAGACTTTATGCGCTGTTATGTTCCGACCGAAAGCGGAGAGTCCGCCACAGGCGGAAAGTCCGCCCCAGGCGGAAAGTCCAACTCAAGCGGAAAGCCCGATATAAACTTTTCAATACGTGAAATTATGAAAGAAACCATGTTTGTAGCGTCATTGATGAAAATATCGGAAGTGCTGAAGCTTATGCAGAAGGAGAAAATTCATCTTGCGATTGTGGTTGACCAGTACGGCGGCACGGAGGGTTTAGTGACGCTTGAGGATATACTGGAAGAATTGGTGGGCGAAATCTGGGATGAGGACGACGAGATTTCCGCGCCGGTTATTTTTACCGCAGATAATATTTTTGAAGTTTCGGGTGAGCTTGCCGTGAATGATTTTAACCGGTATTTTAAAAAGCGGGAAATGAGTTTTGAAATCATTTCGGACAGCAATACCGTTGGCGGCTGGGTTTTCGAGATTTTCGGCAAAATTCCCGAAGAAAAAGAAAAAATAGAAACCGAAAGCTTTATTATAACGGTCGTTTCCATGACGGAGCGGCGCATTAAAAAGCTTCGGTTTGAAATTATAGAAAAAGCTGTAAAAGTATGATTTATTTTTATTTGGTTTGGGCAGTATTAGCCGCGACGCTTTTAATTACCGACATGGTTTTGCTTTACATGGTCAAAATGAAAAGCTTCGGCTTGGAGCGGAAGCTTTTTAAATTTAAAGTTAAAACCGTTCCGCTTGAAAAGTTCCTGCCGGAGAATTTAACGGTGCTTTTTGCGGCTTTGCTCTGCATGGGGATAAGCGGTATTATTTTTGATGTTACCCAATTAAAATGGTACATGTCGCTTCCGGTTGCCATCACGTCCGGTTTTGTGCTTTGCTTTTTCTTGCAGTATTTCTTAAAAAATACAGTTGATAAGCACACGGACAAAACATTGCCGCTCGGGGACGCGGCGGCGAACGCGAACGGCTGGGTTGTTGAGGAAATTGACGGCGTAAACGGCGATTACGGGCTGATTGAATTTGAGTATAAGGAACTGAAATTCCGTGCACCGGCAATGTCCGCAAACGAAACAAAAATACCGGAATATGAAAAAGTGATTGTGCTTTTTGAAGAAAACGGGTTTTATTTTGTGCAGAGCATTAAAGAGGTTTATACGGGGCTTAAAGATGATATGTAGGGGCGAACAGTGTTCGCCCGAAAAATCCGCAGAAATCATTACGGGCGTACATTGTGCGCCCCTACACTTGTATTTTTAAAATCACTCCCCGATTAAAAGCACAAAATCATCAACATAAATATCACTGGTGTTCGCGTCGCCGTCCCCGTTCGTTTCTATATAGGTGAAAACGCTTGTATACAAGCGTTTATCGATTTCCGCTTTACCGCGCAGTAAAATCCAGCCGTCTTCGGTGGTGTAGCCTTTAGGATAATCTGTTTCCCACGGTTCTGCGGATTCGTCCGCGGGCGCGTTTAACGGAAGCCTGTATTTTGATAAAATATTGCGGTAGTCGCAGTAATCGTTCCATTGCCCGAAGTGCGGGAATATATCGCCCGACGACATTTTTTCGTTGGTTTCAAGCGACAAATGCACCCTGCACGGTTTTGCGTTATCAGGAATTTTAACCCAAACCATTGCTTCGTATTTCAAAGTATCGGTACGCAGAAAATCAATAATGTTTATTGTTGCACCGTTCCATCCGAACTGCCGTCCGGAGATTTTCATACATTTAGTGCCGCTGTGCTTTTCTTCGGCGGTTGTTTCCACTGTAATGCTGTATTTACTTTGGTCGTAATGGTCTTTTCCGGGTCCGCGGTCAATCCAGCCGTTCAGCTCGTCTTCAAAATTATTTTGATATAAAACACGCGATTCGTCATACTCAAATGAAACAAATTCGTTTTCTTGTTCTTGAATTTGAACCGTTTGCGTTTCTTTCTTTTTCTTTTTAAAAAACATCGTGAATCCCTCCGAAAAATATTTTGAAAATATTCCGTGCGCCCGATGTTTTAAAATTACTTCGTTCCGAAAATCCTGTCGCCGCCGTCGCCTACGCCCGGCGTTATATACAGGTCTTCCGTCAAACCGTCGTCTAACGCGCCGCAGTAAATATGCACATCCGGATGTTTTTCGGAAAGTGCTTTAACGCCTTCCGGACAAGAAATGACGCACATGTATTTTATGGACTTACAGCCCGCTTCTTTCAGCTTCTGAACCGCCGCCGCCGCACAGTTACCGGACGCAAGCAATAAATCCATGACGATTGCGTCACGCTCGGCAATATCAACCGGAAGCTTACAGTAATATTCGGTAACGCCGCCGTTTTTTCCGTCGCGGGCGGAGCGTCCGCTGCGACAAACCCCCACGTGCCCTATCGGAGCGGCGGGAATCAATGTCAGCGCGCCGTCAACCATACCCAGACCTGCCCGCAGAATAGGCACTAATGCAAGTTTTCTGCCGGAAATTAATTTGGTTTTAGCAATGGCAACAGGGGTTTCCACTTGAACTTCTTTTAACGGCAGGTTGCGGGTTGCTTCATAAGTCATCAGCATGGAAAGCTCGCTGACAAGCTCACGGAATTCCTTTGAACCTGTGTTTTTATCGCGCAGTAATGAAATTTTGTGCTGTAATAAAGGGTGGTCTAAAATGGTAAGGTTGTTCATGTTGCTCTCCTTTTTATAATATTTATGTAGGGGACGCCCTATGTGGCGTCCCGCCGGATTTATAGGGGCGACCACGCAGGGTCGCCCCTACAGTATTTCAATTTTTTCAACGCGGGGAATATGCCTGCCGCCGTCAAAATCAGTGTTTAAAAACACATCAAGCAGTTCGCACGCAAGCCCCGGACCGGTTATGTTATAACCGAAGCAAATCACATTCGCGTCATTGTGCTTGCGGGCATATTTTGCCGAGTAACAATCGCCGCAAAGAACCGCCCGTATACCTTTTATTTTATTAGCCGTCATAGAAATGCCGATTCCGGAGCCGCAGACTAAAACGCCTTTACTGTCCTCATTTTCAAGCACCTTTTTGCAAACGTCTTTGGCTATGTCGGGGTAATCCACGGTTTCGCCGTCACAGCCGCAGTCGGTGAATTCGATGTTATTTTCGCTTAAAGTTTCAATCAGCTTGGTTTTAAGCGGATAACCGGCGTGGTCTGAGCCGATGTAAATCATAATTCTTGTTCCTTTCTGTAGGGGCGACCCTTGCGGGCTCCCCAAAAAAAAAAAAAATTTGTAAAGGGGCCCGCCAGGGGGGCGCCGCCATATTTTTCTCTCTCTC
>Ga0082212_10010463_pt1 | contig 11864 bp, 11 predicted proteins | sample TergutNt197P3_FD_71548 | JGI IMG/M metagenome (GOLD analysis project Ga0082212, IMG submission 71548) | Neocapritermes taracua P3 segment gut microbial communities from Petit-Saut dam, French Guiana - Nt197 P3 | ecosystem: Host-associated > Arthropoda: Insects > Digestive system > Gut ... | reverse complement strand
AAAGCAACCCCTTTGCGATAAACAAGAGTGCCGCGCCACCCTGCCTTTATGTAGTCATATAGGGTTTCATCCATATTCAATCTGAGTATCTCTTTTGTGTCAAGGTCTTGGAACTCTCCCCAGTAATAGTTTTGACGAAAATAGTGGCTATAAGAATCCTGATACTGACTGCGTGGAACACCCATCGTGAACCCCTTATCAAGTACCTTGGCCTTGATCGTATAGCATGGCGCAAAGAAATTGTAGTACACCCACTGTCCGAAAAGAATCAACAGAACAATGGAAACCATTGCCATACCAAATATAAATACACTATCATCTATCTCGGCCATATGAACCAGTTGGAGTTGTCGGTAAAAACTCCAGTTTGAGCCTCATATCCATACCGGACGCGAGCCGTTTCAGGGTTTTCAGGGATGGGTTGGCTTCGCCTTTTTCGATTTTGCTGATGTCTCCTTGCGCGATCCCGGTTCTTTCCGATAGTTGCCGCTGCGTGAGGCCGGATGTCCTTCGGGCGTCTATCATCGCCTGAACAATGGCAAACTCCGGCTCCAACGCTTCGTACTCAGCCCGGAAACCCGGTTCTTTCATTCTTTCGGCGAGCGCTTCTTCAAGAGTTCTCATTTTTACGCGCCTCCCTTCATCCGCCCTTGATGTATTCTGTGCCATCATTATATAGGATATACACTATAATGTCAACTGCTTTTTGCCCGTCAAAATCATTTTTCATTTCACATTTGAAATCCCTCCTAAGTGTGTTATAATAGAAACATTACCAAATCCGGGAGGACATTCATGTCAGTCATCACAGCCATATTTGGGACCCGTTCCGAAAGGGAATTGAAGCGCATCCGGCCCTTGCTGGAGGCCATAGAGGCTCTTGAGCCGGAGATGAAGGCCAAGAGCGACGCCGAGCTGCGCGCGCTGACCCCCGCGTTCCGGGAGCGTCTGGCCAAAGGGGAAACCTTGGACGACCTGCTGCCCGAGGCGTTTGCCGGGGCGCGCGAGGCCGGGGCGCGCGTGCTGGGCCAGCGCGCGTTTCCCGTGCAGTTATTGGGCGGCATCGTTTTGCATCAGGGGCGCATCGCCGAGATGAAGACCGGCGAGGGCAAGACGCTGACTGCCGTCATGCCGTCGTACCTGAATGCCCTGTCCGGCGAGGGCGTCCATATCGTGACGGTCAACAGCTATCTGGCCAAATACCAGAGCGAGCTGATGGGCAAGATATTCCGCTTCCTCGGCATGACCGTGGGGCTGGTCATACAGGGCATCACGCAGGAGGAGCGGCAAAGCGCGTACCGCGCCGACGTGACCTACGGCACCAACAACGAGTTCGGCTTTGACTATCTGCGCGACAACATGGCGCTGTATGCGCAGGACCTGGCCCAGCGCGGGCATGTGTTTGCCATTGTCGACGAGGTGGACTCGATCCTGGTCGACGAGGCCCGCACGCCGCTGATCATCTCCGGGCAGGGCGAGAAGTCCACCGACCTCTACGTCCGCGCCGACACCTTTGCCGCCAAGCTGCGCGTTTTGCGCGTGACGGAGCTGGACTCAAAGGAACAGCACGAGCATTACGACGCAGACTACATCGTCGATGAAAAGGCGCGCACCGCCACGCTGACCCCCGACGGCATCAAAAAAGCCGAGGGGTTCTTTGGCATCGAGAACCTGTCCGACATGGAAAACACGACCGTCTACCACCATGTCAACCAGGCCCTGAAAGCGCGCGGCGTGATGAAGCGCGATATCGACTACGTTGTACGCGACGGGCAGGTCGTCATCGTTGACGAGTTCACCGGGCGCCTGATGGTCGGGCGGCGGTATTCCGACGGCCTGCACCAAGCCATCGAGGCCAAGGAAAATGTTAAGGTCGAGCGCGAGAGCAAGACGTTGGCGACCATCACCTTCCAAAACTATTTCCGGCTCTACCGCAAGCTGTCCGGCATGACGGGCACGGCGCTGACCGAGGCCGAGGAGTTTTCGGCCATCTACCATTTGGACATCATCGAAGTGCCGACCAACAAGCCGATGATCCGCGACGACCTCCCCGACTCGGTCTACCAGACCCAAGCCGGGAAATACCGCGCGGTCGTCACGCAGGTCAAGGAGTGCGCCCAGCGCGGCCAGCCGGTGCTGGTGGGCACGACATCCATCGAGAAATCGGAACTGATCTCCGCGATGCTGAAGCGCGAGGGCGCCAAGCACAACGTCCTGAACGCCAAGCACCACGACAAGGAGGCCGAGATCGTCGCCCAGGCGGGGCGCATCGGGGCCGTGACCATCGCCACGAACATGGCCGGGCGCGGCACGGACATCATGCTGGGCGGCAACGCCGAATTCCTCGCGCGCGCCGACCTGCGCAAGGAGCGCGTGCCGGAGGACACCATCTTTGAGGCCGTCGGCGCGACGGATACGGACAACGAGGAGGTCCTGGCCGCGCGGGCGCGGTACAGGGAGCTGCTGGCCCGGCACGCCCAAGAGATCGAGGCCCTGCACGAGCAGGTCCGCGCGTCGGGGGGCCTGTTCATCATCGGCACGGAACGGCACGAGTCGCGGCGCATCGACAACCAGCTGCGGGGCCGCGCGGGCCGCCAGGGCGACCCCGGCATGAGCCGGTTTTTCCTCAGCCTGGAAGACGAGCTGATGCGCTTGTTTGCCGGAAACCGCGTGGACACCATCAAGCGCATGATGGCCGGGGCCGGCTTGGACGAGGAGACGCCGATCGAGCAGAAGATGCTGTCGGGGGCTATCGAGAACGCCCAGAAGCGCGTGGAGTCGCGCAACTTCCAGTCCCGCAAATACGTGCTGGAATACGACGACGTGATGAACAAGCAGCGCGAAACGATCTACGCCCAGCGCAAAAAAGTCCTCGACGGCGAGGACCTGCAAGAGTATATCACCGGCATGATCGAGGATATCTGCTCCGAGAGCGTGCGCGGCGTGGCCGGGGAGGCCCCCGCGCTGGACGACACGCGCGTGCTGGAGATCACCACGCCGTTCACCGGCCTGTTCCTAAAGCCGGGCGAAACGCTGAAGGCCCCGTCGGTCGAAGAGGGCGTCCGCCCCGCCGAGGCCGAGGAATGGCTGACCGAACGGGCGCTGACCGTGTACCGGGAAAAAGAAACCGCGCTGGGCGCGCCCTTAATGCGGGAACTGGAGCGCGTGATCCTATTGCGGGCGGTGGACCGCCACTGGATGGACCACATCGACGCCATGCACGAGCTTCGGCAGGGCATCGGCCTGCGGGCCTACGCCCAGACCGACCCGATCGTGGCCTATAAGAACGAGGGCTTTTCGATGTTTGGGGATATGGTCAACTCGATCCGCGGCGAAACGGTGCGGATGCTGTACGCCGCGCGCGTGCAAGGCGCGGATCAGCCCAAACGCGAAGCCGTAGCCAGCGGCATGGTCGAAAGCATAGAAGGCGAACGCGTCAAAAAACAGCCCGTCCGCAAAACCCAAGCGCAAAAAGTAGGCCGCAACGACCCCTGCCCCTGCGGCAGCGGGAAAAAATACAAAAAATGCTGCGGGTTTGAACAATTGACAATTGACAGTTGACAATGGACAATTGCGGGCGCGTTTATATTTAAGATAGAAGTTTGTGCCCGCAGAACGGTTCGGTTCTATTTGTCAACGATCGTGCACAGCGCGATTTCATAATTGTCAATTGTCAATTATCAATTGTCAATTGAATCGAGGGGATTGGGATGAAGAGCAAGATCGCGGTGTTTGTGGCCGGGCAGGAGTATACCCTGCTCAGCGAGGAGGACGAGGGGTATGTCCTGCGCGTGGCGGCGCAGGTGGACGCCCAAGTCCGGGAAATGATGGACGGGGGCCGGCTGTCGCTGACCATCGCGGCGGTGCTGACCGCGCTGAACGCCACGGACAAGACGCAGAAGGCTATCGACAGCGCCGACCATCTGCGCCATCAGGTGCGCGAGTATCTTGAGGAAACGCAAAAGCTCAAGGGCGAACTGGCCGACGCGCGGCGGGAGATATCGCGCCTGCGCGGCGGGGGCAAGGGATGAACGGAGCGCGTGTTCAAATCGCGTTGCGCGTACCGGAGTTGCTTTCCAAGGGGGACGGCTTTTCCGCAGCCGTCCGGCCGGGGGCCGGTGAAGTCCTGCTGTCCGCGGGACAAGCCCCGGCGGCGGAACGGCAAGGCGCCGACGCGTCTTCGCAAAACCCCTTGAAAGCGGATATGGACGGGCTGCTGTCGCATTGCCGGGTGCGCGGGGTCAAAACCGTACTGGACTTGACGCGCCCGCACACGGATCAGGACCTGCTTGCGTCGGCGGACGCTTTGCGCAAACTGTACCGGCGCGGGCTGGACGCCGCGCTGGTGTCCGATTTGGGCGTGCTGCGCATGGTCCGCATGGAGGCCCCGGAGCTGACGGTCCACTGGGCGTATGCCGCCGGGCCGGACGCTTTGGATATGGCGTCCGCGCTGGGCTGCAAGCGGGCCGTGCTGGCCCCGTCGCTGAGCTTGGCGGAGATCGGCGCGCTGTGTTCGCGCAAGGGCGATCTGGAGATACAGGTTTCCGTCTGGGAGCCAAGCTGCGCCGCCTCGCCGCTGGCGCCGTGCCTGCTTTCCCAGCCGGGCGCGCGCGGCGCGGCGTGTGAAGCGCGGCGCTGCCGCGATGCTTTCACCTACGGCAAGGGCGGCGAGCCTGCCTTGGACCTCCCCGGCGTTGACCGGATCGCGCAAATCGCGGAGTTGTCTGCCATGGGCATAGACGTGTTCGGCCTGTACCCAAGCCACCCGGAGGAAACCGACGACCTGCTGCAAGCCATACGGCTACCCCTAAACAGCACGCAAACGGAGGGCGAAACCGTACAAAACCCTGTCCGGGTGCGTTTCCGCTTCCGGCTGACGCCGGGCCGCCCGGCGCATTTGGCCGTCGACGACTTCGAGGGGCACACGCTGTCGGTCACCGGGCCGGAGCCGCGCCGCGTGCGGGGCCTGCAGCGCTCGGCCGAGGAAGCGGCCTACAATACGCGGCTGTATCAGCTCGGCGGTACGCCGTACCGCTGCGTGGACGCGAAAAGCCGCGTCATGCCGGGCTGTTCGATCCCGATCGAGGCGTTCACGCGCATGAAGGACGCGCTGCTGCGCAAGCTGGACAAGGCGCGCGGCACGGCGGCGGAGCGCAAAAGCGGGCGTTTCCGCGCCGGTGTGCGCTATCTGCCAAGGCACGAGGAGCCGCTTGTCACGGCGCGCGTGCGGGAGCTGGGGCAAGTCACGCGGGAGCTGATGGCGTTATACCCGGCCCTGCTGTATGTGCCGCTGGCGGAGCTGGGCAAAGACCCCGAGGACAGCGCGCAGCTTCTGCGCTGGGCGCGCGAGTACGGCGTACCGGTCGCGGCGGAGCTGCCGTACCGGCTGGACGGCGTGACGGTCCGGGCGCTGAAAGCGGCGCGGGCGATGGGGATCGCCGAAGCGGCGGCGCGGCGTCCCGAGCAGCTGGACATCCTGCGCAAGCTGGGCTTTAGGACGCGCGCGGACTTTGCCGCCTGCAACTCGCAGGCCCTAAAAGAGCTGAAAACGCTGGGCGCGGCGTCGGCCACCCTATCACCGGCGCTTGCCTTGCAGACGATCCGCGACATGAGCCATGTGATGGACACGGAACTCGTCGTCTATGGACGCCGCCCGCTGCTGGTCAGCGAGACATGCCTGATCCGGCGGGGCGGGCTGTGCGGGTGCGAAGCCCGGACGGAGCTGACCGACGCCGGAGGCGCGCCGTATCCGGTGGTCCGGGAAAGCCCGGGACACGCCAGCGTCCTGCTGGACGAGGCCAAGCTCTGGCTGCTCGGTCATGTCCGGCTCTGGCGGCGGATCGGCCTCTGGGCGGCGCGTCTGGACTTCACCACCGAGAACGCGCGCGAGTGCGTCCAGACCTTGGAGCGGCATGTCGGCATCGGACGCTACGAGCCCAACCGGGTGACGGTGGGAAGGTATTTGGAGGAATCCATATAGGAGGTTTTCCATGCCGAATTTGATCCTGGCCTCCACGTCCCCGCGCCGTTTAGAGATTTTGCGGCGGGCGGGGCTGGAGGATTTGCGCGTCGTGCCGCCGGAGGTGGAGGAAAATATCCGCCCGAACGCGTCGCCGGAGGAGGCCGCGGCCTATTGGTCGCGCGAGAAGGCCCTCAGCGTTATGTCCGACGGCGACGATGTGATCGTCGGGGCCGACACCGTGGTCTGGCATGACCGCCGCATCCTCGGGAAGCCTGTCGGTGCGGACGAGGCGCGGGAGATGCTGCGGCAGCTGTCGGGGGACTGGCACAAGGTCTATACCGGCGTCACCGTCCTGCACAACGGCCAAACGCGGACGGAGGTCGAGATCACGCGCGTCCTGATGCGCCCGCTGACCGAGGCGCAGATCGACGCCTATGTCCGCACGGGGGAGCCGATGGACAAGGCCGGGGCCTACGGCATCCAAGACCGCGGCGCGCTGCTGGTCGAGCGCGTCGAGGGGGATTTCTACAACGTGATGGGCCTGCCGCTGTACCGCCTCAGCCGGATGCTGGAGCAGGCGGGCCTATATCTGCTGGGAGATTGATCGCTTGAAATTTTTCCGCCGTCACAAAACCCTTGCGATTGCCGGGATCGTCGCTATTGCCGTGCTGGCGATGGCCGTCGCGTCGCTGTTCGCGTCGGGGCGCGTGTCGCCTGTGTCGGACTTGCTGGGTGGGCTGATGCGGCCTGTCCAGACGCTGATGAGCCGCCTGGCGGGCGGCGTGGGCGGCTTTTGGGGCTATGTGTATGAATACGAGGGGATGCTTGACGAGATCGGGGAGCTTCGTATGCGGCTGTCCGAAGCGGAGGAGGAGATCCGGCGGCTCGAAAAAGCCGGGGAGGAAAACGAACGCCTGCGGGAACTGCTCGGCGTTAAGCAGCAGCACCCGGATTTCGATTTTGAATCCGCCGACATCATCCAGCGCGACGTGTCCAACTGGGCGCGGATATTCACGCTGGACAAAGGCTCCGCCGCCGGGGTGCGTGTCGGCGACTGCGTGATCAGCGCGGAGGGCTATCTGGTCGGGCGCGTCGGCGCGGTCGGGCGGACATGGTGCGAGGTCACGACGGTGGTCGACACCGACATGGCCGCCGGGGCGATGGTCAGCCGCACCGCCTTGACCGCCGTAGCGCAGGGCAGTTTCGAGATGATGCAGAAGGACCGTTTAAGTCTGGTCCATCTGCGGCCCGACGTGGACCTGCTGATCGGCGACATCGTACTGACCAGCGGCATCGGCGGCGTACTGCCGAAGGATGTGCCCATCGGCAAGGTCGTCGACGTGAGGCAAGAGAAGGACGGCATGTCCGCCGTCGCGGAGCTGGCCCCGCTGGCCGACCTGGAACGCCTGCGGGTCTGTTATATCGTGAAAAATTTTAACGGCGCGTCCCCCGGGGACGGCGCGTCCTCCGAGGACGGCGCATCCCCCGGGGATGGCGGTGAAGAGCCGTGATCCTCAAGAGCGCGACCCCTCCGGCGACCCGCCGGACCCGCGTGGTGAAGACCGTATTGTATGCGTTCCTGCTGCTGTTGTGTACGCTGCTGCAAATGAGTTTGCTGCCCGCGTGGCGCGTGGCGGGGGTCTGCCCGCTGTGGCTTCCGGTGCTGGCCGTGCTGGCCGGTGTGCGGGAGGGCGAGCGGTTCGGCTTGGGGTTCGGGCTTGCCGCCGGGCTTTTGTGCGACTTGATCCTGCCGCGCGGCGGCGGGTTTTTCACGGTGTTCCTGATGGGCACATGCCTGCTGGCGGGCGCGCTGTGCCGGCGCGTCCTGACGCGGGGCTTTGTGGCGTCCCTGCTGTGGTCGCTGGCGGTATTCGCGGTGATGGACGTCTTGTTTTTCATCCTGTTCTACCTGCTGCCCGGACGCGCCGGGCTGTCCGCGCTTTGGATCATCGCGCTGCCGGAGACGCTGTTTTCGGTGGCGTCCGCGATATGGCTGTATTTTCCGGTGAAATGGATCGGCCGGATCGGCCAATAGGAAGGGGTTTTCCATGGAAGGCACAAAGCTCAATCTCCGCATGACCGTCATGATCGTCCTTGTCCTGGCCCTGCTGACGGGCTCCGCGGGCAAGCTGCTGTCTATGCAGAACGCGCCGTCCTCCGGCTCGGACACTTCCGTGACCAGGGAAAAAACCAGCATTGAGTATCAAACCATCCCCGCGGCGAGGGGCGGCATCTATGACCGCTACGGACGACCGCTGGTCACCAACCGCCTCGGGCTGAACCTGAAGCTGGACGACGCGCGCCTGCGCAGGGCCGAAGACCCGGCGGCGGAAGTTTTACAGCTGATCGCCGCGGCGGAGGCCGGCGGCGTCGTACTCGTCGATATCCTGCCGATCACCGCGCCGCCGTATGAATACGACTTCCGCACCGACGAGATCGGCGCCCATTTTGAGGCGTTTTTGGTCAAAAAGAAATACGAGCCGATGGACGCCGATGAACTGATGGCGCAGCTGCGCGAGGACTACGGCATCGCGCCCGGGGTATCCGCCGTTCAGGCGCGCAAAGCCGTCGGCGTGTTTTACGAATTGGAGCTGCGCTACCTGTTCACGCGCGTCGAGCCGTACCGCTATATCGCGCCGTACGTGTTCGCCCGGGACGTGTCGATGGAGCTGGTCAGCGTCGTCTTGGAGCGGGGCATTGCCGGATGCGTGCCGGAGCCGATCAGCACGCGCGTCTACGAGACGGAATACGCCGCGCACCTCTTGGGCCGCGTCGGGCAGATCCCCGCCGCGGATATCGACCATTACACGCAGGAGCTGGGCTACCGCCGCGACGACGTCATCGGGCTGGACGGCGCGGAGCGGGCCTTTGAGCCGTGGCTGCGCGGCACGCCGGGCCGCAAGGCCGTCGAACAGGCCGCGTCGGGCCGCGTCCGGGACGTGTTCTACTCCACCGAGCCGGAGCCGGGCCAGAATGTCTACCTGACCATCGACATCCGCTTCCAGCAGCGCGTGGAGGAGATATTGGAGGCCGGTATCCTGTATATGCAGGAACACAATGAGGAGATGATGGGCAAAGAGGCCGACGCCGGCGCGATCGCCGTCGTCGATGTACACAGCGGCGAGGTTCTGGCGCTGGCCAACTACCCGACCTATAATCTGTCGAGTTTCCTGTTTGACTACGCCTCCTTGCAGGAAGACCCGCTGAGGCCGATGTTCAACCGCTCCATCGCGGGGCTGTACTCCCCCGGCTCGGTCTTTAAGATGGTCACCGCCGCCGCCGGGATGGAAACCGGGAAGATCACGGCCAGCACAAGGATATACGACGTGGGCGAGTTCCGGGAATATGACGACTTCCGTCCGCGCTGCCTGATTTGGCCCGGCAGCCACGGCTCCATCAACGTCAGCGAGGCGCTGAAGGTCAGCTGCAACTGCTTTTTCTATGACATCGGCTACCGGATGGGCATCGGGCCGATCCGGGACTGGGCCGAACGCTTCGGGCTGGGCCAGCCCACCGGCATCGAACTGGCCGGGGAGCGGACCGGGTATATCGCCAGCCCCGAGACGTCGGCCACGCTGGGCATGACCTGGCAGGGCGGCCTGACGCTGGTGGCGTCCATCGGCCAGAGCGACAACTCGTTCACGCCGCTGCAAATGGCCAATTACACGGCGGCCATCGCCAACGGCGGCACGGTCAACCGCGTCCACCTGATGCGCGAGGCCAAGAGCCATGACTTCACACAGACCCACGCGGTCGATAACGGCGGCGTCCTGCGCGAATCGGGCGCGTCCGGCGGGACCGTCCGCGCGCTCCAGCAGGGGATGCTGAGCGTGGCCATGGAGCGCGGCGGCTCCGCTTATAACGAGTTCGGCAACTATCCGATACCCGTCGCGGCCAAAACCGGATCGGTGCAGACCGGCGGCGAGAGGCCGATCAACGGCGTGTTCGTGGCCTACGCGCCCTATGACGACCCGGAGATCGCCGTCTGCGTGGTCATCGAAAAAGGCGGCGCCGGGTTCCGCGCCTCGCCGTTTGCCAAAGAGGTCTTCGACGCGTGGTATGAACTGAAAGCCGAGAGCCAAACCGTGGGTGAGGAGAATCGCTTGCAAAAATGACCGATTTGCGCTAAAATAGTCGCAAAGGGGGCAAAAGCCCATGGGCGCGTCTATCGTGATCACCTCTGGAAAGGGCGGGACGGGCAAGACGACCGTGACCGCCGGCCTAGGCGCGTGCCTGGCCGCGCTGGGCAAGAAGGTCGTCTGCGTGGACGCCGACGCGGGCGCGCGCAACCTTGACCTGGCCCTGGGCATGAGCCACGCGCTGACCTCGGCGCGCGACCTGGCGGACGCCCTGCGGGAGCCGGACGCGCCGGACGCGGCCATGACCGAGCATCCGTCCGTGCCGGGCCTGTTCCTGATCCCCGCGCCGCTGACGCGCGGTTTGGACGAACTGGACGACGACCATTTTACACACCTGATCGAAACGCTGGAAAGCCGCGCCGATTTCGTGCTGGTAGACTGCTGCGCGGGCTTGGGCAGCGGCTTCCGCTCCGCTACGGAGGCGTGCCGCCGCGCGATCGTGGTTTCGACGGCAGAAAAGCCCAGCCTGCGCGTAGCCGCGCGCGCGGCCAGCCTATTGCAGCCGGGGCGGCGGGCGGCCCTGATCGTCAACCGGGTCAACCCCCGGATGATCAAGAGCCGCTACGCGCCGAACGTGGACGATATGATGGACGAGGTGGGCCTGCCGCTGCTGGGCTTGATCCCGGAGGACGAGATGGTCCCGGCCGCGCTGCATTTGGGGCTGGCCCCGACGCTGACGGGGGGGACCGGCGCGGCGGCGGCGTTCCTGCGCGTCGCCCGGCGTCTGACCGGGGAGAGCATCCCGCTGCGGCGGCTGAAACGGTGGCAGATCGCAAGCAATTAAGGAGGCGTACAAGGTGAATATCGCGCTGATCGCGCATGATAAGAAGAAGGAGCTGATGGCGCAGTTCTGCATCGCGTACAGCGGCATCCTGCGTCAGCATAACCTGTACGCCACGGCGACGACGGGCAAGATCGTCGCGGAGGGCACGGGTCTCCCCATCACGCGCTTCCTTTCGGGCGCGCACGGCGGCGACCAGCAGATCGGGGCGCGCATCGCCTACAACGAGATCGACCTGATGCTGCTGTTCCGCGATCCCCTGACCGCCAAGCCGCACGAGCCGGACCTCGCGCTGCTGCGGCTCTGCGATATGCACAACGTCCCCGTCGCCACCAACGTCGCCACGGCGGAGGTCTTGATCCAAGGCCTGGCCAGGGGCGACATGGACTGGCGGGATATCGTGAACCCGAAGGAAGGGTAAAGTTGTGAAAAATCTGTGCTTGACATATTTTCTATTTTGTGCTATTATATAAGTGTTGAATTATATCTGTTAAGGGGTGAGTATGCATGACAAAGATTAACAAGGCGAAGGTAACTGGCCTTACCAAAGAAAAGAAGGTTTTGTTAAAGAATTTAATGGGTAAATACTCAACTCCTATAGACTTAAACAAGGTTAGGGATGAGTATAAGAATGGTAAAGATTGATTTTAATTCAGCCAATTTCGCCGGTTTTGAGGAATGCGAGGACGTATTGCTCGATACTGGCGTTATTCTTGCGTATCTAAATTCTTATGATTCTTGGCATGATACTGTTGCAAAATTATTTGATGAATATATCATTGAAAATGACAACACGATTTTTCTATATGTGAATCCAGCCATGATGAATGAAGTTACTCACCTAGCAGACAAGCCTATGAAACAATATGCTGACGCGCATGACGTAACATTCACAGATGAAGATTATGCAAAAGCAAAAGGGGATACTATAACGGGCATAAAAGAGTTGATTGAGAATGATATCATTATTGTTTTAGAGGGG
>Ga0082212_10010462_pt1 | contig 11864 bp, 9 predicted proteins | sample TergutNt197P3_FD_71548 | JGI IMG/M metagenome (GOLD analysis project Ga0082212, IMG submission 71548) | Neocapritermes taracua P3 segment gut microbial communities from Petit-Saut dam, French Guiana - Nt197 P3 | ecosystem: Host-associated > Arthropoda: Insects > Digestive system > Gut ... | reverse complement strand
CCCTCAAACAATGCTTCATCAAAAACAAAGAGTTCGTATTCAGGAGCAAATTGTCCGGGAATGGATTGTTTCAACTGCCCGCGTTCCTCTTTTGGAATTTCGATTTGCATACGTTTGACCACATCATCGTAATACACCACTTTGTACTTGTCGTCAGGATATTTTACCTTGAAATCCTTTGCCAAATCCATAATGGACTTGTCTTCATTTTCCATCAGGATATTCAGCCGGTTAGCAATAATAGAAGGATTACCAGGAATAATGTCGGGGTTGTCGCCTATAGGAGGCAACACACCCTGTTGAGGCGGCAGCACGTCTTTGTAGTCGGGAGGCGTTGGCACCGGTTGATAGGGTTGATAGGGGTCATAAATACCACCGTCGTATCCGCGATTCGGGTCGTCCTGCAACCATGCGGAATCGTTATCGCCAAGCGCACCGCCGCCGCCCGCGCGCCGGCTGCTACAGCCCTGACAGTTTTTCAACAGCCAGCCAAGCAACAACAGCAGCAATAAGAAAAGCAGCAGTTGCAGCAAGCGTTTCAGGCAGCCTTTTCCGGTAAATAATGAACACAGCCAATGCCAGATTCCTGCAAATAATGTACACAGCGAATGCCAAATTCCTGAAAACAATGCACACAGCCAAAAGCCAAAACGCTTGTACCAGGGAAGTTGTTTAACAGGTAGAACAGGTGGCTCCTGTGGAATGAGGGGTCTGAATTTTGCCGTAAAATTCTTATTTTCCGTAACCTTATGCCCGTAAGGATTTTCGTCCCAGCCGATAAATTCATAACCGTCTTTTGCCCGGACTTGCGGAATATCGTCATCTGAAAGTATTTCGTCCGGCTGTTTGGTTACAAAAGAGTTTCCGTTAAAAACGGAAACTAAACTAACAAAAGAACTATGGGAAGAATTGGAAGATTATATGGTTGACGTAGAATTTGATAATAACTCATCAGCTTATAGAGCAATAGTTGACGAAATTTCAAGTAAAAAAGATTTAACAACGAATTTTCGAATAAGCAAATATCAAGTAACCCAAGATTTGTGGCAAAGCATAATGGGTAATAATCCCAGCGACTTTGAAACAAATAAGAAAAATCCGGTAGAATGTGTTTCTTGGGATGATATAACGAATGAATTTTTAAAGGAACTGAATAAAAAAACAGGAAAAAATTACAGATTACCAACGGAAGCTGAATGGGAATATGCCGCGCGTGGTGGTAAAAAATCTAAAAATTGCCAATATGCAGGTTGTGATAAAGATGAAGAATTAAAGTTTTATGCTTGGCATTACAAAAATAGTGGTAATGAGACTCATCCGGTAGGACAATTAAAGCCTAACGAATTAGGACTTTATGATATGAGTGGCAACGTTTGGGAATGGTGCGAAGATTTGTATGAAAATTCCGCTCTTCGTGTGCTGCGTGGCGGTAGTTGGAACTTTAATGCGGGAGACTGCACGGTGTCGTACCGCTACTGCAGTTCGCCCGACTATCGCTACATCATCATTGGCTTCCGCCTAGTTCTTCCCCAGTAAGTAGCAGACTTCCGCTTTTCTTTTAAGCCGTTACGAGTTCCGCAAGAGCAAGGGAGGGACGACCGTAGCGAAAGCGGAATGAGTTAGAAAACAATTAAAAATTAAAAGAGGGAGAAAGATGGCGAAGTATAATATTTTGCAGGAAAAATCGTTTGATTTTGCGGTAAGGATAGTGAAGTTATACAAGTATCTGTGTGAGGAAAAGAAAGAATTTGTGCTTTCAAAACAGATTTTGCGTTGTGGTACTTCTATTGGTGCAAACATAGAGGAAAGTATTGGAGGGCAGTCCGATAAAGATTTTTTGTCAAAATTGGAAATTTCATATAAAGAAGCCCGTGAAACAAACTATTGGTTACGCTTGTTATTGGAAGCCAATTATTTGACTAAAGAACAGGCAGATAGCTTGTTGTTTGATAATGAGGAATTGAAAAAAATCCTCGCAAAAATAATTATTACAACAAAGAAAAAAATTAATATTTAAATTCTTTTAATTTTTAACTTTTAATTGAATCAAGGTGCAAATAAAAATAATAAATATTCCTTTAACCGACGACGGAACGTTGCAAACGGCACTCAATCGTTTTCTCGCCGGGCATAAAGTGCTGGAAGTGGAACAGAAATTTTTTCAAAACGAAAAAGGCGGATGTTGGAGTTTCTGCATTCGTTACATCGAAAGCGCGGCTTCATCACAGGCATCGCAATTTACAGGCAAAGAAAAGATTGACTACAAGCAAGTATTAGATGAAAAAGAATTTTCAGTTTTTTCTAAATTGCGCGAATGTCGCAAAATATTAGCTGTCGAAGATGCTGTTCCGGCGTATGCGGTTTTTACCGATGAAGAGTTAGTGGGAATTGCTCGCTTGCCGGAGTTGGAAGTCGCCAAGTTGATAAGCGTTAAAGGTATTGGCGACAAGAAAGTGTCCAAATACGGCGAACGGATAGTAAAGCTGTACGAAGAGAAAAATCGGCAAAACAGTGAAACGGGATTCTAATCTGATAAAGAAAATCGCCGATCCCGATAATTTGCGTTTAGCATTCTGGAAAGCAAAAAAAGGAAAGTCGGTTAATCAACAAATGCTTCTTTATCAAAATAATCTGGATTCCAATCTGCATGAATTGAGAGAAAGTTTACTGAATGGAAATGTGTCGGTAGGTAATTACAATTACTTTACGATTTTCGACCCGAAGGAACGTGTTATTTGTGCTGCCGCTTTTGGCGAAAGAGTTCTTCACCATGCGTTGATGAATGTTTGTCATGCTAATTTCGAGCGGTTTCAGATTTTTCACAGTTATGCAAGCCGTATTGGTAAAGGTACTTATGCAGCACTGGAACAAGCTCGCATCTATCAAAAACGTTATGCGTGGTTTCTGAAACTGGATATCCGTAAGTATTTTGACAATATAGACCATTCTGTCTTAAATCGGCAACTGTCAAGACGCTTTAAAGATAAACTGTTATTGCATATTTTCAAGCAGATTATCGACAGTTACCATACTTCACCAAATAAAGGTTTGCCGATAGGGAATCTTACCAGTCAATATTTTGCCAATCATTACTTGTCTGTTGCCGATCATTATGCCAAGGAAAACTTGCAGATTCCGGCTTATGTGCGTTATATGGACGATATAATTATTTGGTCAGATGATAAAAACGATTTATTACTTTTAGGAAAAGAGTTTCAGCAATATGTGTCTGATTATTTAAAGTTGGAATTAAAACCTTTTTGTTTAAACAGTTGTCGAAAAGGATTGTCTTTTTTGGGTTACCGTTTATATCTCGATAGAGTCAAATTATCGAACCGGAGCAAGAAACGTTTTACCGATAAATTTAAACGATATACAGTTTATTTGAATAGTGGATTGTGGGAACAAGACGTTTATCAGCGGCACATTTTGCCGTTATTAGCATTTGCCGGTCATGCCGATACATATAGTCTGAGAAATAAAATAATAAACAGAGAGATTAAGAATTAAAAATTAAAAGAGGGAGAACCCCCAAAAGCTAAGCCGAAGCTAAAAATCTTTTAATTTTTAATTGATTTAGGGTAACAGTCGAAGGAAACAGGCGCTAATCGTGTGCTGCGTGGCGGTAGTTGGAACAATAATGCGGAAAACTGCACGGTGTCGAACCGCAACTACAATTCGCCCGACAATCGCAACAACAACATTGGCTTCCGCCTAGTTCTTCCCCAGCTTAAAAGAGAAGATGGATGTCTGCTATTAAACAGATTGTTATCCTGTCCCTTAAAGGGCAAATATTTTTGAGAAAAACGGCGTTGGTAGGAACAGGGATATGGGACGAAAACTCCGTTTTTTATTTGATAATTTGGGCTTGTGTAGTACTTAGCATCTTTGAGACGTTGCGTCTTAGTGTTCAAAAAATATGGGTTATTCTTTCGTGCCTTTAATATTTAAAAATCCTCTTGTCTTTTATTGTATATACATGTTGCTCCGCGCACTGCAAAAACAGACATCAACGGATAAAAAGCCAGATTAAATGATTGTGCAAAAAGACTGAACGTAAATGCCAATAACAGCATTAATATGTTGAAATAATGATATAAATAAAGTTTCGGTCTGAGTTTTTTAACACACAACAAAACGGCAAAAATAAGTTGCAACGGATTTAACCATAAGATATTATAATTTGGAAAAACAGCAGGATGAATAGAGAAAAAGGTAATAAATGTTACCAAACAACCAACAAGACCTGCCAACAGAAACAAAACAACATCGAACCAAATCGTATATTTTTTCCTTTTTATATCATATACAGAAAGCAGACCGGCGATAAACAGCAATAAGAACATCACTGCAAAAGGCGAAAACAACTTTGAAGCAGATTCTAGTGGAAAGTTGGGAATAAGTTGCTCTGAAGATAATACTAACGGTTTTTTTTCGCCGTTTCTATCGATAATAGCTTCTGCAAAATTATCCCTCAAAAAATAGGGTAGAAACATTTTTTGATGGTTACTAATCGGCTTGTCGGCAGGTGCGCCAACGAGTATGTCAATGCCAAATTTTAACCAAGTATTTCGTCCCGTAAACATTTCGACAACTTGTCTGTACGTGTGTGTGTCAGCCTGTTCCGGATAAACTATTGTTCCGTCAACATATTGTTCTGCCATGTCGCGCAGACGCGTGGCGCAGTTGTCGTAAAAGAAATTGTATAAATATTCTCTGTTTTCGGGCAAGGCGTTATGCTGAAGCGCCAAAAACAATTTATTTTTTTCGTCGGTTGTGAGATTCAATTGTTGTGCATAAACGCCCATATTTCGAAATGCGTAACTCCACAGAAAATAGTCGTAATCCTGTACGCCAAGCAGATACCAAGTATCGCCTTTTAGGAATTTATACAGGAAATTATCGGCAGCGAAACTAAAAATGCCGTAGTTGAACACATCATTAACGCCTGTTTCTTCGTCTTCGAAATAAAAAGCCGAGTGTCCGAAAGTAGCGTATATTTCATCGCCGGGCTGACAAGTGAGCAGATATACATTGGCTTTTTCCGACAGTGCGGAAGCCGAAGCCATAAGACATGAAAAAAGAAAACCGATAATAAGCAGATATTTTCTCATATTAGAAATTGTCTAAATTTCCCGCAAAGGCACAAAGTTCACTAAAAAACTTTGTGTATTTTGTGACTTTGCGGGAAATTATTTATTCAAAATTGAAGGTAAGTACAAACATTCTCGTTGTGAGCTTCGAAAGAGCATTTGTGTATTTCATATCAGATGTGATAAGCAAATCGGGGCGTTCGCGTTCCAGCACGTCAAGCAGACCGATGCAAAATTTCAGTTCGGGCGCGAGCTTGAAATATGGCATATAAAAATCGCAGCCGATACCGAATTCAACGCTTACATCGGCGCCTTTCAATAGCAACAAGTTTTCTTTCTCACGTGACAAATCGATCATAATGCCACTGCCGGCAATCAAATATGGACGGTAATTTCCTCTCCTGTTTGCTCTGTATTTCACATAAACAGGGAAATTCAGCAGCGTGGATTTTATCACTTGGCTTTTGGGCGCGGGATTTTGATGTTGGTCAACGAACACAACGCTACGGTCACCAAAATTCAACATTGGTACGAAGCGCACATTCAAAAACTCAAGTAACTTTAAATCGGAAATAATGCCGACGGAAAAACCTGCTTTATAGTTAGGAACTGCCATATAATATGAATTCCCGGCTTCGTCAACTGAATTGGAATGCGTAATGCCAAAGTCCATAAAATTCATTCCCAACGAGAACCCGAAATGGATTAACCGAGTATCCGACAATAATTGATTTTGTACTGCTCGTTGTTGCGAAAAAGCCAACTGACCGCACAAAACAAATAATATGCAAAAAAATATTTTATGTTTCAAAATATGTAAATTCGTTATAACTTGTTATAATAACGCTAAAGTTCAATTATTATTTCATACGAAAAAGTTTTATTTTTTACACTATTATCGTATGGAACATGCTATTATTTTTCTACTTTTTAATGAATATTAGTTTATGCATGTTTCGTTGGCAAAGATAAAGAAACTGTTTAAATTTTCCACAAATATTTCATTCTTTACCATAGAAGCTAATTTTCGCCAGAAATTGTGTGCTTTTTTGTAAAATTTCAATTTCTTTTTTGCTCATTTAGCCCGCTAAAATCGCAAAGCGAATCTGAAATTTTTCTAATAAATCATCATAATTTATTTAGCGAACAAAATTTAGATAGTTTCATAAAAAAATGAAAAAAAATACGATTTTATTTTTGACAAAGAAGAAAATGCTTTACCTTTGTCTTTTAATTTTTAAAAATATATAAAAATGGCTTACGTAATTACAGAAGATTGTATTGCTTGCGGGTCTTGCGTTAGCGAGTGTCCTGTTGAAGCTATCTCGGAAGGAGATATTTATGTTATTGACGCAGATGTGTGTACAGACTGTGGCGCTTGCGCATCTGTATGTCCTTCAGAAGCAATCATTGAAGGATAATATCAATCCTCATTTTGAAAAATAAAAAAGGATTCTCAATAGTTTGGGAATCCTTTTTTTGTTTAGATTTAGGTTAAGGTTATATTTTTTTGTCGTTTTTTCTGTATAATACAAAGCCATAAACTAACGACAATGCAGCTATAAAAGCTATAGCATCGCCAACGGGACATTCGGGACAATCCGGATCCGGTCCCGGTCCATCAGGATCACAATCCGGATGCGTAAAGTTTAGTGGGTCGCTGCAATCGACATTATTAGAAATTCTAAAATTTTTGAACCCTTCATAAGCAGGTTGTGCTTCATTTAGTCCGGCATTGTTGTAATACTCTTCGCTGGGCGAATCAAAAAATACTGCTTCTGCATACTCATCTTCGAAAAATATATTATCTTGATAAATATTTTTACCGGATATGGAGATTGATAGGAAAGGTATCAATGTGTATAGCGTTATTTTTAGTATTAACTTCATCGTGTTAAGGCTTTTGTTATTGCGATTCTTGCAGCTTCGACTTAATTCGATGTAGCCACAGCCATCGGATTGCTTCAATTAATTTAATCGTTTTTTCGCAACGGCAGAAGCAAAACTTGTTTTGATTATGCTCATTACTTACTGAAAACGTACGTTTTCAGTGTAGAAACGCGGCATGCCGCGTTTCTACTTTACGTGTTTATTAAAAATCTACTACTTTGCTTGTTTTTACAACACCGTTGTCGTACACGCGTTTTTCGATATACATACTGCCGGGCATTGGCTCTTTTAATTCGATACCTTGTACATTATAATATCTAACTTCGATAAGGTTTCCTTCGGTGTCTGAGGTTAGTACTAAATCGGCAGTCGGCTCTTCTGCTGCATTTATGCTAATTGTTTTTTGTGCTGAATTTGACCCGTTTTGTGTTATATATGCTTCAAATGGTTTTATTTGCATGTTTGGAACATTTTTTATATCCACAAGTCCAAAGCTGTTTTCAGACAAATGTTCAAAAATAAAATATTTATTGGCACCATTTAAAGTTATGTTTTGCAATATGTGGTTACCAACCAGCGCATTGCCCTTCGGTTTGGGTTGTTCATTGGGGCTATTTTTCAATGTAATTCCTCTTGCCGATTCGAATACGATGTTTCTGGTAAGATTTTCGTTTGCCAATTGATTTTCATTATTAAGAAGAACGGGTGGAAATTGTATAATATAACCAATTCCTCCGATTATTACATCTTCGCATTCGCCACTTCCGCCAAGCGCTTGTTCAAAGTTGTAATAAAACCGGTTCAAATCTCCATTGTATTTTTTTAAATAAAAACTTCCGTACATAAATCCTCCTTGTCCGTCTTCACAATGCGGTTTTAAATCTATTTTTTGACCATTGAAGTTTGGACAATATATTGCTTCCACATCATAAGGAAAACTTATGGTAGTCCATCCTCGTGGCAGCGTGTAAGCACGTTGTAATTTCACTACACCGTTTACGGTAAGCGAGCCATTGCCTTGTGATATAATTAATTGTCCTACTTCTCTGTCGATAGATTTGAAAACAATATCGCCATGGATGTTCGGATTATATTCGCTTGCATATCTAATTTGGTTTTTTTCTATCACAAAGTCAAGGAAGCTATCTGTTGTGAATTGTTTAACCTCGCCGTAGTAACTTCCGCTTGCCGTAGTAGCAAAAGCTCTGTACAGGTATTCGGTAGAAGGTATTAAATTACTCAACGTAGCACTTAATACTGCAACAGATGTCCAATCCGATTCACTTGCTTTTTTATATTCAAGACCTTGGGCCATGATGACTTCTCCTTGGGCTATTACTGTACCCGAAATGATGGCAGAAGTTTTCGTTATGTTGCTTACTGCACCTGTTATAACTGTTGGCGGCAATCCATTGAAGAACGATTTTGTTTCGCCATAAGTTATTCCGTTTGCCGTGATAGCAAAGGCGCTGAATTGGTAAGCGGTATTATTTGCATCCAATCCGCTCAATGAAACAGCAAGTGTACTCGAAACAGGCAGGTAAATGGTAGTTGTCCAAGTCGATTCTGTTGCTTTTTTGTACACAAAGCCGTTAGCTATAATGGCTTCCGAAGCTGCAGTTATAGTACCCGAAATATTAGCCGTTGTTGTTGTAACGTTGGTTGCCTCGCTTGTTGTTACTATTGGTGGAGTTGGTAATGTTGTAAAGGTGCGAGTTACTCCTGCAGTAGCATGATTGTTTACCGTAGCTCTGTATTCATAAGTCGTATTTGGCGCTAATCCGGTTAAGATTGCAGTCATTGGATTGTTTGAAGAAGAAACATTTGTCCAAGTAGTTGTGTTAACAATTCTATATTGAAATCCTTGACTTGATACACCTGCGGTTGTTGCCTTGCCCGATAAGGTTGCACCCGTTGCGGTAATGCCGGTTGCCGCCTGTGTTATTACTATTGGCAGCTGATTGTTGTTCGACCTTGTAAAGATTACAGTAACACCGTAATATGTGCCGCTTGCTGTGGTGGCATAAGCCATATATTCACATACATTGTTTTGGTTTTGTATTAAAGTTATTCCGGTATTAAAATTAACGGTTTGCCAAGCGCCATTGTTGATTCTATATCGAATTCCTTGGGCTATTATCGGCTCCGAACCTGCTGTTACTGTTCCTGCAAAGCTTGTAGTATTGCCGGTGAAAGTTGCCAAACCTGTTTCCAGTATTGGCAGAATAGGCAAAGTTGTAAATGTTTTTGTGTCGCCGTAAGTGATTCCGTTTGTTGTGGTGGCAAATGCTTTGAACTGATACAATGTATTTCCTGTCAAACCGTTTAATGTGATAATCAAATCGTTTTCCGCCGGTTCTATTACGCTCATCCAAATAGATGCGTTGTTTTCTTTATACTCAAAACCTACATTTATTATTGGTTCCAAGCCTTCGGTTACCGTACCTGATACTGTTGCCGAAGTTTGAGTAATAGCTGTTGCCGAACCCGTTACTACTGTTAGCTGAGGTACCATTGGCGGTTGTTCTGCCTGCCACACTAAAATAGGATAACCATTGTTTATATTCGGGGTGATATCTACTATCCACGGGAGTGGTGCAGATTGTCCGAAATTTAAGCTGTTTTTACTGCTTCCGGGCGAGGCAACCATCGCTGAAAGTTTTAAATCGCCGGAAGATTTCCCTGTAATTTCCGTGCTGGGAACGGCTATGGTTCCGCCTTGCACCTTCCTGCCCGGTATTGTCAAATTGTAGTTGTTAAGAAAAAATCCCAAAGGGGCAATGGGAGCGTTCATTCCCGAAAATACGCCAATATATTGAGATGTAGAACTTCCCACTTGAAATTCAGGTGCAGCATAGCTGTTCGAAATTTTAGCAGAACCGCTGACCACTCCTATCAATCCGCCCATACGCATATTATTGCTTGAACCGATTAGAGTCGCTGTCGAATAACAATTATTTGTTGTTCCTCCTTGATCATTTGCTACCAAACCGCCCATGGTAAAAGAAGATGTTCCTATTGCCTCCAGCGTTCCTATAGCATAACTGCTTCTTACCTCACCGGCATGTGTGCCGATTAGTCCGCCTATATTGCCGGTACCGGCATTTGTCGCTCGAACGGTTGCTTCGGAATAGCAATCCTTTATTAGTGAGCTTGAGGAAGTGTAGCCGACTAATCCTCCGAGTGTAGCCGAATTCCCTTCAGAAGAAATAACAACTGTGACAGGAACGTATGAGTTTTCAATGACATTCCAATTGTTCGATACTAATCCTCCTGCTGTTAGAGCAGAAGAAGTGCCTTTTATTGTTATATTTGCTTCGGAATAACAGTTTTTTATCAAACCTTCATTATCGGCTGCCAATCCGCCAAACTTACCTTGAGAGTTTTGATTTGCTGTTAGTTCGGCATTTCTCGAAACATGGCAGTTCGAAATTGTCCCGTTATTATGTGCTATCAAACCGGCGGCAAACGGAGTGGGTCCTTGTACTGTAACCTTAGCTTCCGAATAACAGTCGGAAATTGTTCCCGAGCTTTCGGCAATGAAGCCTCCGGTATAAAAATTTCCCAACGTTGTTACCGTTACATTTACTATCGCTTTGGAATATGATGAGGAAACGGAAGCCAAATTGTTTTGACCGATTAAACCTCCGGTACGATGACCGGAAGCTCGCGATGACACTGTCGCTTCGGAAAAACAATTTGTTATTGCTCCTTGGTTATTATATCCTATTAGACCGCCGATTATTGCGTTTCCGGCAGTTGTGCTTGTGTTTCTGACATCTGCTTTTGATCCGGAACCGGAAACAGCACCTTCGTTGTATGCTATCAAGCCTCCGATTTGTACATTTTGGTTGCTTGTTGTTACCGTTGCTTTGGAAAAGCAGTCGGTAATTTTCGTGGTATTATAGCCGACAAGACCTCCGATATAGTTGCCTGTACCTGAAACCATCGCTTCGGAAATACAGTCGGTAATTTTCTCTCCGGCACTGTATCCGATTAAGCCTCCTATGTATGTAAGTCCTGTAACTGTTGCGTTAGATTTGCACTCGGATACTATTGAGACTTCGCCGTTGTATCCGATTAGTCCGCCAATATACGAAGTACCGGAAATCACAACCGTTGCATCGGAGTTGCAATTTTCTACTTTTGCACCGGCATTGTAGCCAATCAATGCACCAACGTACGTATCGCCTATAAAATATCCGCCTTGTATCGTGAGGTTTTTGATATATCCTCCTGTTGTTTTTCCGAAAAGACCCAAATAATTTCCGGTAATAGAAAAAGGTTCAAGATTCAAAATAGAATATCCTCCTCCATCAAAATAACCGGCAAACGACTTGGTGTCGTCTTCTATAAAAAACCAACCATCGTGTCCTACGCCTCCTACGGGCATAAAATTGTAGAATCCGTTAAAATCAACGTCAGCCTGCATTAAAAAGTAAACACCTTCGTAGGTTTCACCGTTCAGCACATAGTCCGTCAATTCAAACCAGTGGTCTAAATCTTCAATCAGATACGGATTTTCTTCCGAACCATTTCCGCCTCCGCCCATAAATTGGGCTGAAGCTATAGAAGAAAACAAAATCGAGACTGTAAATAAAAACAGTTTGAAGTAGTTAAGTGCTTTCATAATCTTGTTTTTGTTAGAGTTAATAATATGTTTTTAGTTTTTATTTTAATCCTTCAAAATGTAATGCGCTTAATTTAATCAAAGATATTGTTAATCAAAGACATTACTGCCAATTGTTAATGTATGTAAAAACAATATAATATTCTTTAAAACTAATATTGTTTTTCAACAAAATCAAATTTTTTCAAATGTTTTACAACATACTTTTAGAAATAGCATTATTTTTTGTTTCCGAAACAAAAGTAAGAACT
>Ga0082212_10008514_pt1 | contig 11864 bp, 15 predicted proteins | sample TergutNt197P3_FD_71548 | JGI IMG/M metagenome (GOLD analysis project Ga0082212, IMG submission 71548) | Neocapritermes taracua P3 segment gut microbial communities from Petit-Saut dam, French Guiana - Nt197 P3 | ecosystem: Host-associated > Arthropoda: Insects > Digestive system > Gut ... | reverse complement strand
CTGCAATTTCCATCTCCTGGGCAAGCTAATGTGTCGGTAGTAGTCTCGTTATCACAGGTTGCCAACACAAATCCGATGATCAATATTAAAGCAATAATGCTCAAAACCAATAATTTACTTTTTTTCATACAAATCACTCCTTAAACCTTAAAATTGATATAAATTCAAGCAAAAAAGCAAGAAATATATCAAATATAATATAAATATATATCAGATTTGTCAATAAATACTTGGGATTTATATCAATATTAATATAGTAATGTACCTGGAACGGCTCGTTATCAATAACATTAAGCGGATACGGAAAGAAAAAGGTATCTCACAGGAAAAACTGGCTGAAGCCTGTAATACTGCTACCAGCTATATTGGGCTAATGGAAATTTACAAAAATGTTCCAAAACTATCTACAATTGAAAAAATAGCCAATGCTCTTGATGTCGATCCTTTGGAGCTTTTTAAAGAAAAAAACAAATTCCCTTTGGAACAGGAATTGGAAATACAGAACAGAAAAAAATCAATTTTATTGCTCATTGAAAAAGAACTGGATACTATTTTGCATAATTGAACTCTTCTTATTAAAAACGGTGTACGTTGACATACCAATAAAATAGCCGTATATTTTAGTCAGTCATTAACGGCTTAAGAAATATTGTACCTGGGTATAAGGAGTAATTAATGGGTAAGAAAGGATTAATATTGTTAGTTCTGGCGGTGTTTGTTACAAGCGGGATTTTTGCACAAAAAGATTATAAAACAATGGCAAAAAATACAATTACTGTAGATGCCGGACCGGCACTTGTCGGTTTAGCCATCGGACAAATTGGTAGATATATAGATGAAGACGGTCCAAGCACCAGCGGTTTCGGCATTGGAGCGCAATATGAACGGCAAATACATTCAAATTTAAGCGTAGCGGGAAGATTCGCCTATTTAAGAGGCGATCTGGGAATTGTAGAAGACTATTATGATACAGTTTTATCCGCAAACGCCAAAGCTTCACTTGGAATAAATATAACTTCTTTTTCTATAGAAGGCCATGTTCGTTATTATCCCGGAAGCGAAACATTCTTTTTGGACGGTATGCTGGGTTATGCAAATCTGTCAACGTCCTTCTCTGGTGATGTCGTTGTAGAAGCAGGAGGCCTGAGAGAAAAAGAATCCGCTTCAGTCACTGCATCAAGAAACTACTTTAAATTCGGCGCAAAACTTGGATGGAGGATAAGTTTCGGTAAAAACGGCGGATTTACCTTTGAACCTGCTATCGGGTATTATGGAGCAATCGGCATGGGCGATACCATACAGAAACAATTGGCAAAAGGTATCGGAAAAGATGAAGATACCATAAGCGGGTTTGATGATGCTTTTAAAATAGTCGAAAATTTTATATTCGTCGGAGGCCCGCGTGTAACCCTGTCTTTTGGTTACCGGTTCTGACAAACGGCTTAAAAGTATAGTTTTGTTTTATGCCGGGTAGCAAAAAATACCCGGCATTTTTTTACCCCAATTACTTTGATGGTACGAATCTAAACCCGTTTCCGTCAGTTTCCACCATTCCCGCACCCGGATAAACTATGTGCATGCCGCCGACAGGAATCTTGTTCTTTGCAGCGTAGTCCAGAATCTGCCTGCGTACTACTGCTGCTGCCTTTTGATCCATATCGTAGCTTGCGGAAATATCAGGAACGGGAAACTGGACAAGCGCTACGTGCAAAAGGTCTCCGATTACTAAAAACTTTGCTCCGTTGTTTTCCACCAAATAGACGGTATGCCCCGGAGTATGGCCATAGTTGGCAATGGGAGTAATGCCGGGAAGAAGCTCGGTAAGGTTTCCGCCCAGTTCACCCGGTTCAAAAGTTTGTACACGGGAACCATAAGCGGACAGGGCGGCAACCGCTCCCTGATTTGGATTAGTTTTGGTAAAGTAATCGTATTCCAGCCGGGAAAGATATATTGCAGCCTTAGGAAAAACCACCTGACCGTCTTTTAACAGACCGCCAATATGATCTCCATGAAGGTGAGTAATAAGAATTGCATCAACCTGATCCGGTTCTACCCCCAATTCTTTCATACTCTCAAAAGATGCGCCGCCGAATGCGGTATCAATTACAATATTCCGGCCGTTTCCCTTAACAAGAAATATATTGGTAGCATGGAAAAAACCAAAGATCGGGATATAACGCTTTAGTGTGGCTTCGTCGGCGCCGACAAGAATACCGGCATTTCCTTTACGCTGGCTTTCAACCAGCATAGAAACCTCAAAAGCCCCAACTTTACAGGAAAAAACTTTGTTGTTTTCCTGAGCAAAAGTTCCAACCGTCATGGCTCCTAAAAGGATCCCAAAAATCATTTCTTTTTTCATTTTTTTCTCCTGTAAAATGAGTTATAAAATCATTATACTATATTAAAAGTATGGATGGTTACCCTTCAATATTACTGGTTTTTTCTGCCGGGCTCCTTTCGTTTCTTTCCCCCTGTGTACTTCCCCTCATTCCGTCTTATTTGAGCATTTTAGGAAGTACAAAACCCCGGAAATCCGTTCTGCTTATTACCACTGTTTGTTTTGTATTGGGTTTTACTGCGGTGTTTATAGTTTTAAGCATCATCATGTCCGCTACCTTTTTATTGATGGGCGGAGTATCCCTTTACGTCAGAATTGCTGCGGGCATTGTTGTGATCATTCTGGGGCTGAATGTTCTTTTTGACTTTATTTCCATTCTTAATTATGAAAAGAGGTTTCACCTTACAGGAAAGTTCCGGGGCTTGCCGGGGGCATTTGCTGCAGGGGCGGCCTTTGGCGCAGGCTGGACTCCCTGTATAGGACCTATCTTGGCCGGTGTACTTTTTCTTGCTGGACAAAGCGGCAAGGCGGGCATCGCCGCTTTGTACCTTGGCGTGTATTCCCTGGGGCTGGGCCTTCCCTTTTTACTGGCCGCTATTTTCTTTGATCGCTTTCTTGTTACTTCCAAATGGTTCCGAAGACATCTTTCTGCAATTCAAAAGATCAGCGGCATAGTTCTCATCATCATTGGCCTTCTGATTCTAAGCGGACGCTTTTCTGCACTGAACATGATCCTGCAAAAATGGCAGTATCAGTATATCGACTGGGCTCAGAACAAGGCCTTGCCGTTCAGGGTTTTGGCAGATTGGCTGAATTCATAGGCACCAGGACCGGGAAGCTTCACCTGCCCTTTAGCAGCGCCTCAAATGCAGTAATAACCTTTGGATTATCCCAGGCTATGCTCCCTACAATCTTACTGACGATTTTTCCTTCCCTGTCTACGATAAAACTGGTAGGAATAGCTGAAATACCGTACTTTGAACCGGTTTTTCCGTCTTCATCCAGCAGTACAGGAAAAGTAAAACGGCTATTTCGGATAAATTGCTGTACAGTGGCCTTGTCTTCTCTCAAATCGACTGCAAGTATCTCCAGACCCTGGCTTTTCAGCCGCTGATACAAGGTTTCCATAGAAGGCATTTCTGCCCGGCAGGGCGGACACCATGTAGCCCAGAAATTAAGAATAACCACTTTTCCTCTATAGGATGAAAGAACTGCATTCCCTCCGTTTAGCAAGGGCAGGGTAAAATCAACAGGATCCTGCCGCTTGTCAAGGAGGCGCAGCCCTGCATTACGAAAAGCTTGCTCTGTTTCTGTACCAGTCTGGGCTTTTGCGAACCTTGGAACAAGAAAAACCGCAGCAATAACCAGGGCGGCCAAAAGGCACAGCGAAAGATTTTTTCCTGTAAAAATAACGTTTTTCATAGTATTACTGTAGTATAAAAGTCCTCAGAACTTCAATTTCCCGGTAAATCCGGTGTATAATGCGGATTAACTGTATGTAGGGCTTTTGGGTGTTTTCTTGCATTGATTAATTTGCACATTTCTGAAATAATAGGAAGTAATAATTTTAAAGAATAGGAAAAAAACATGGGAAATAATGAAGGTAAAAAGGTCGTTTTGGCTATTGATGACAATGTACAACAGCTTACGGAATATAAAGTATTTTTAGTCCCAAAATATGACCTAAGGGTCGTAAAGTCCGCCTCTGAGGCTATGAGTTTTCTGAATAAGTACGAATCGGATATAATATTACTGGATATTGAGATGCCGAACATTTCCGGTTTTGAATTTCTTGCAGATATACGAACAATACCCAGTTATATAAATGTGCCGATTATTATTGTCAGCGGTAATACCGGAGAGGAGTATTTTAAACAAGCCAGAAATTCATCGGCTGCCGATGTTCTGACCAAGCCGGTAAAACCGGAAGTATTGGTTGAGGCTATAGAAAAATATTTACCATGATTGTCCGAAATTTTCCGGTTTTTTAAGATACTTAAAAGCCGGCATAGACTGATCAACAACCCCGCCATGAAGGGCAGGGTATTAAACCCGCTTGCAAATAAAAGGGGGAGAAATGAACGATACAGGCAAACTTGCCCCGGTAATCAGGATTAACGAAGAAAAATGCGTCAACTGTTACGCTTGTATAACTTCATGTCCGGTAAAATACTGCATGGATGGTTCCGGGCAAACGCTTACAATTAACCATGATCTGTGCATAGGCTGCGGAAATTGTATTCCTACCTGCACTCATGATGCACGGGAATTAATAGACGATACGGATCGTTTTTTTGCCGATCTAAAACAGGGGGATCCGATAATAGCCATTGCCGCCCCGGCTGTGGCTTCGGTTTTTCCCGGCAAATACCTTAATGTAAACGGATATCTTAAATCATTGGGCGTTAAAGCGGTATTCGATGTAAGCTTTGGAGCGGAACTTACCGTTGTTTCCTACGTTAATTACATCAAGAAAAAGAAACCCAGGATGGTGATTGCCCAACCCTGTCCGGCAATCGTCTCTTACATTGAAATTTATCACCCGAATCTGGTACCCTACCTTGCACCGGCGGACAGCCCTATGCTGCATTCCCTTAAAATGATTCGTGAGTATTATCCGCAATTCAGGAATTTTAAAATGGCGGTAATTTCTCCCTGTATTGCCAAAAAAAGGGAATTTGACGAAACCCGGCTGGGAGATTACAACGTTACAATGCTTGCCCTTAAACAGCACATTGAACGAAACAATATTAATCTTGGCAGCTTTCCGGAAGTGGAATATATAGGAGCGCCGGCCGAACGTGCGGTAACATTTTCGGCTCCGGGAGGTCTTCTTGATACTGCCGAAAGGTTTGTGCCGGGCATCAGGAGAAATACCAGAAAAATCGAAGGCGTTGATACAATCTACCATTATTTAAGGGGAGTTTCTCATTTGCTGGATAAGCCGGAAATTGAGTTTCCCTTGCTTATAGACTGCCTGAACTGCGAAAGGGGCTGTAACGGGGGCCCTGGTACAGGGAATATCAGAAGAAACCTGGACGAACTTGAAAGTCCGATTCGCAAACGCAGCGCAGAAGCAGAAAAACAAATTAATCCCAGGAGGCAGGAAAAGCTGTACGCAAAATATCACAAGGTTCTGAACCATTACTGGAAGCCTGATTTGTACAGCAGGAGTTACCAGAACCTTTCCGGGAATTATACCCTTAAAAGGCCCGACCAGGATGAGTTAAAAGAAATCTACAAAAAAATGAGAAAATTCAAGGACGAAGACATATACGACTGTACAAGCTGCGGTTACGGAAGCTGCAGATCAATGGCAACCGCAATCCATAATAAACTCAACAAGCCGGATAACTGTGCAAAATACAACCTTGCACTCCTTGAGGAAGAGAAAAAAACCACGGTATATATCAACCAGCAGCTTAAGGAACACATCAGCCGCGCTCTTGGCGTAATCGAAGATATTAATAATCTTGTGGAAAGATTGAACAACAGTATTAACTCGCAGTCTGAATCGGTAAATGAATCTTCGCATGTTACGGGAAAAATGGTAAGCTCCCTTAAGGGTACTTCCGACCTTTCGCGGCAAAAGCGGGAATCCATAATGGAGCTAATTGATAACGCTGCCAAGGGTCAGGATGCCATGAAAGAGACTATTCAGGCGGTTCAAAGCATTTCCGAGTCGGTAGACGGCATTGCATCGGCAATCAAGACCATCAGCGTTATTGCATCCAACACCAACCTCCTTTCCATGAACGCCGCCATCGAAGCCGCTCATGCCGGCGATGCCGGAAAAGGTTTTGCTGTTGTAGCCGATGAGATTCGCCGTCTTTCGGAGACTACCAGGGAAAATTCACGCAGTATCTCCCAAACACTGTCAAGCATTATCGAAGGTATTAACACTACTTCAAGGCGTTCCGCCGATACCGGCAACCTGATTAATGGAATGTCCGAGGAAATCAACGGCTTTGCCGGTACCATGACAGAACTTATTGATACATTAAGCAGGTTGTCTTCCGAAAGCTCGGGAATAACAAACGCGCTGGAAAACCTGCAGCAGAACAGTTTCGCCGTTAAAACAGATTACACACAGATGCTGTCTTTAACCGACAAACTTCGCTACGACATTAATTTCCTGGCTGCACTGTCGGCGGATATAGTCAAAGCCATAGAGGAAAACGACCATGAAATTATAGCCAAGCTGATTTCCATGGATGTTAAGAAAGAAAGCGAGTATCAACCAGGCAAAAAATAATACGGCAAAAAATTACGGAAACAGCGGAGTTCCGTCATGCCAGTGAAGGTTCAATAATTCTTCCAGCTTTTGGATACGGAAGCCGCCGAATTCCTGATGTTTGTTATCTTCATCAAGCAGGATGCCTGTTCCGCCAATGGCCTGATAACCTTCAACATAGAACGGGACATCGTCAATAAGGCAGCATGAAGGGGCAGTAACCCCCAGATCATTAAGCACATTCCGGAACATAACGGCATCCGGTTTTCCCCTAAACCCGTTTTTTCGCATATCATAAATTACGGGAAACAAATCGGCCACTTTAAGTTTGTCCAAAATCCTGTCGGCATGTTCCATAATTGAATTGGTAAGAATGGCAAACGGAATGTTCCGGGAAGAAAGCGAAAGCAGAAAACTCCGAAGGGCCGGATCAGGCGGAAGTGTATCCGCTTCGTGTTCCGGGTGCATATAGGCAAAGTAATTTTCCATTTCTTCGTCATTAAGGCCCTCTTCGGCACGCAGCCATTCCAGGGTTGTACCGTATCCGCCTTTTTGAATCCTTTCTTTCCGGCGGGCCCATGCTTCTTCCCTGGGGAGTTTCAGATATTCGGCAATATAGTCATTAACGCGGCTGCTTACAGCCTGTTCCAGTCCCCAACGAGAGGAATAAAGGGTACCGTCCAGGTCAAAGAGGATGTATTCTATTGAATGATGCATAAATTATCCTAACAGAAAGAGACTGCCGTGATAATACTGAGGCCTTTCCAAAACTTCAGTTTTTGGAACAAGTTTATACCTATGGATATTTTTTGACTTTAGAGCTAAACTACTAATTAACAGGAGGATCGAAAAATGTGGGAAACTTTTATTGATTCCATTGGCCTTTCCGTTCATTTACGGGAAGCTGTAGGTATAACCGCTACTATATTGGTTTCCGCCAGTCTCTGCATGAAACGCATAAAGGGCCTGCGCATTGTTAATCTTATTGGATCCATAATTTTTCTTTGCTATGGCATATTGATCAATTCTCCTTCTATTTTGCTTTTAAACGGCTTTGCCATAATTGTAAATGCATATTATCTTCTTCAGATAAAGTACGAAACGAACAGAACTGATTTATTTGACATACGCTTTGTTGATTCTCTGGAAGATGATATCCTCCAGCGTTTTGTCCGTTTTCACGGAGAAGATATGCGCCGCTTTAACCCTTCGTTTAATCCTGATTTAAAGACAGGAACTCTGGTAAATGCGGAATGTTGTTTCATACTCCGGGAAACCCTGCCGGTATCCCTTGTTGCGTATGAACGGGGAGAAGATGAAGAGATTACAATAGTTATGGACTATGTGGTTCACGCCTACAGGGATTTTAAAAATGCCCAGTTCTTTTTTACCAATGTTGTTAATCGTATTGCAGGACCCGGTTCGGTATTCCTGGCCAAGGGTGAGGTAAAGGAACATATCAATTACTTAAAGCGTATGGGGTTTGTAGAAACAGGTAAAGAGGGAAAGATCTCATACTTCCGCAAAGCAGTTTGATTAAACTGAGTTCTTCTTCCGCGGATATAGAAAACGCAGCGGGAATACTTAAAAGCGGAAAGCTGGTTGCATTTCCGACCGAAACAGTTTATGGTTTGGGCGCCGATGCTTTTAATACTCTTGCTCTGGCCAGGGTTTTTGAAGTTAAAGGCCGTCCCCGTTTCGATCCTCTTATAATCCACATTGCAAGCCTTGATTTTCTGGAACGTATAGCCTGTCTTGACGGCATTGATTCACAGCGCAGGGAACAGCTGTACCTTCTTATTGATTCGTTCTGGCCCGGTCCGCTTACACTGATTCTTCCCAAGCGCAAAGAAGTTCCGGATTTGGCTACAGCCGGACTGCCAACCGCCGCAATTCGTTTTCCTTCCCACCCAATTGCAAGGGCCTTAATAACGCTTTCTACCGGAGCAATAGCGGCGCCCAGCGCCAACCCTTTCGGCCGGTTAAGTCCCAGCAAGGCGGAACATGTTATAGAAACGCTGGGAGATTCCATAGATTGCATTATAGACGGAGGCCCCTGTCCGGTCGGCGTGGAATCAACGGTGCTGGAACTTCTTCCTGTACCGCTTATTCGGAGGCCCGGCGGCATAAGCAGGGAACAACTGGAAACGCTTATTGGCCCTATTCAGGAGGACTCAAAAGACAGCGCTGATTTAAACTGTGATCATATTAAGACAGGACGATTTGCGGCCCCTTCGCCGGGTATGTTACAAAGCCACTATGCGCCGCACATACCGCTTTTCCTCCACAGCCCGGAAGAAATGGCTGTACTTCCTTATCATAAGAAAGAAGGGTATCTTTTCTTTTCCGCACAGAACAGGGAACCTTGGAAATGCCGGACAAGTGCCGGACAAGTGCCGGATAAGTGCAAGGCGCAAACGATCTTAACCCTTTCCGAAGAAGGGAATACTACGGAAGCGGCTGCACATTTGTTTGAATACCTTCATATACTTGATAAAACAGGCGTCAGCTGTATTCATGCCGAAGTATTGCCTGAGGAAGGAATCGGTGCAGCGGTAAATGACAGACTGCGCAGAGCGGCGGCAAATCACTGAAAATCCCAATTTACCGCCGGCATTAAGCTTGTTTTCGTATAACCAAAATTTAATAACGTGAATTACTTCACGAATTGATTTCTTTATAGCCATAGCTATTCCTTATTATCTACTACTCAATTTTAATTAAAACCTATTCCCAAATGGCAACCACTAAATCTATACGTCAGTTCTGTTCCTTCAAATACCCATGTTCTTCTGCAACAACAACTAATGCCCTGTTCTCAAACGGGCTTAAAAAATAACCACAAACAAAGGCATTTGCTATATCTGATCTAAACAAATTATATAAAATCTCGTCTTCAACATCGTTATGATCAAATGAGTCCATTTTTAGTTCAAAAATCGTTTCGTCAGATATCAAATCAAAAACAACAAAATCTATTTTTTGTCCACCCCTTCCGTCAACCTCCGTTTCGATTGAATAAGCAACTTTTCCATTGTTTGACCAACCCCATATTCTTGCGTTGGGGAAACCGTAAAGGGGGCGTTGGGATATTGATGCAGTATATTGAAAAAGGTTAATTTTAGGTGGAAATGCGAGCTCCTGTGCAGGCAAAAAGTAGATAGTGAAAAATGAAAAACCTAAAATAAATAACTTTATTTTCATGAAAACCCCTTTTATTCTAGTATGCTGCTATTTTTACAATTTGTCAATATATGTTTCCAACCATCTAAATATTATTTCGCCTAACGTTCTAGGTTGGGCCGAGCCGCCGTAAGGCGGCGTACAGTTACCGTTTGTTATGTGCCGTAATTTTTTATTAATCCATTCCTAGAACTAACTTCATACCTATTTTTACTTTTTCCATTGTTTCTTTTGTGACTTTCGATACTTTTTCCCTAAATCTTCCACGATCTATTGCGTATAATTGAGCAACAATGATAACAGAGTCATTAGTAAATTTTGATTCTTTTTTCCTAATAAATACATTACCAGGTGCATCCAATAAACGTAAATTTGTCGTCAAAGGTAATACAACAATAGTCTTTATTCTACTTTCATTAAAACTATCATCCTGTACTATTAATACAGGACGTGTGTAACCAATTTCACTCCCATAGGGGGGACCAAATTCTGCCCACCAAATTTCACCACGTATCATTTTTGGTTAATTCCCTTATACTCTCAAGAGCGGCATTTGCTATTGGTTCAAATTCTGCATAATAGTCATCATTGTATACTTCATTTAGTTTTTGGGTGATGTTTTTGCGATTATTTCTTTTTAAATAGTCAGTCAAGGCACTAAGGTATAATGCACTTCTAGAAATACCCAAATTCTGAGCAGTTTCCTCTGCTTCAAAATAGATTACATCAGGTAAAGAAATTGCTGTTTTCATATTAAACAGTATAACAAAAGTATAAAATACTGTCAAGTGGGAATTCTACAAAATTTCTATCAATTCGGATTTAGTCATTGTATACTTTTTCATACATTTGAACTAAATTCTGTGTTACCGCAATTCTGCCTGTGTTTCTCAAGCAGCTGCTTAACCAGCTTCTGTATCTTTTCTTACTTCTCGTGCAACTCCTTTTTCGTCCCGCTCCATTCTTTCGAAGCATTCGAAGGAAGGCGGCATCCGTCTAGTGCAAGCATCTTCCCCTCGATAAGTCCCATTGATCCGTATACCAGCGTTGTAAGGTATGCTCGAATGTCCCTGGAATGATTTGTTCCGATAATTTTACGGTTAAAAAGAATCCTTGTCCTTTTTCTGTTTCTCTATAGCGTGCCATAATAGGTCATGGTACTTCTTTTGTGGTTCTGTGTCGATCCTTTTTCTTATTTGTTATGCGACATTGTGTCTTTTTCTGCAACTTCTTTATGTGCAGTTTTGGCTGTTTTACATTTATTTGACCTATTCATATTCTATATTATTTAATCCAGTATTTTTATTTATCCATTCTTTTGTGGTAATTAATTGAATATCATTTATTAAAATAAAGCCATTGCCATATTTTATGGTGATAAATTCTCCTGTTTTATTGTATTTAATGAATTTATTGCTATCAGGTGTTTTTTCAGGAACTGTAATTTCTTTTTTTATTATTTTACCCATAGAATCTTTTGCTACAATAATTGGTATATACTTCCAAGATTCAACTTGCTTACCATCATCATATAATATTACAATAGGAGGCGAACCAAAATCATATATATACTTCATTATCCGCAATCGTTGTTTTCCGTAAAGTTTATAATCATAAAGAAGACCAATAAGTTTCTCTAATTCTTTTAATCTTGGATATTGTCCCAATAGATGAAAATTCTCCCAGGGTATTTTATATGGCTTTATTTTAACATTATAGAAATCCCAATATGAATTATATGCCAATTCAATATAAGGGGTTTGCAATCGGTATACAGTTCCTGCCGTTCCATAAGAAGAGTAATAATCAGGATATACTTTAAATTCTGACAACCGTATTTTTACTTCTTTAAAAAACCAATTATAAAACACATCCTTTTCTCTAGTAAAAGGTTCTTTTTTTCCTATGATATCTAGTAGAACATTTGCAACTTCATCATGATCCTTTTTAGAATGCATTTTTTCCTCAATGTATAAAATAAAATGAATTATTTTGTTTTGTCAATATATTATTTATTCAAACCAATTTCTGCCAAACTTTCACATAACTAGATATATACGCCATTAATGTCGTTTATATTACAAATTCCGGTAAATAAACGACACTCTA
>Ga0082212_10010461_pt1 | contig 11865 bp, 10 predicted proteins | sample TergutNt197P3_FD_71548 | JGI IMG/M metagenome (GOLD analysis project Ga0082212, IMG submission 71548) | Neocapritermes taracua P3 segment gut microbial communities from Petit-Saut dam, French Guiana - Nt197 P3 | ecosystem: Host-associated > Arthropoda: Insects > Digestive system > Gut ... | reverse complement strand
AGACCAAAAAAAGGCGGTTAGGAAAGCCATGAAATCTTGTCAGGATGGAGAGATTATTGAATGTTGCGTATTAGGCGTCAACAAACTTACCCATCAATTTATTGTAAAATACCTATCAACCCCCGGTTATGAAGCCCAGAAAGAGAGCGCTCCCCCTCCAACTCCTGCTGTCGCCCCTGTTGCAGAGCAGGATCTTGAACCACAAGTAATTGAGCCTCAGGAAGAAGAAGAAGAAGAAGAAGAAGAAGAAGAAGAAGAAGAAGTTACAATTACCCCTGACGCAGAACCGGATATAGAACAACAAGTAATTGAGCCACAAGTAATTGAGCCACAAAACAAGAAAGTTACTATCCCTACTCCAAAACCTGCCCGTAAACCCCAACAAAGGGCGCCCCAAAGCAAATACGCCATTGAGCAAATTATCGACAAAACAGTTTACGACCAGTTGGTCAACCAGTTTGAAGAGGCTAATCGTGAGGAAATCGAATAATGCAAATTTTTCCTACCTTTGCCGCTCTAATTTTTTGAATCGATGATGGAAAAAACTTTTACACGCTATTTGATTACCTCGGCCCTCCCCTACGCCAACGGTCCCCTCCATATTGGACACTTAGCCGGCGTATATGTGCCTGCGGATATTTATGTTAGATACCTGCGTCTTCGTGGTCGGGACGTGCTCTTTATTGGAGGATCTGATGAGCATGGAGTACCTATTACCATTAAAGCAAGGCAGTTAGGTATCACTCCGCAAGATGTGGTGGATAAATACCACGCCCTAATCAAAGAGTCGTTCAAAGGCTTGGGCATCAGTTTTGACGTCTATTCGCGTACCACCTCTGCCATTCACCACAAAACCGCATCTGACTTCTTTAAAAAATTATTTCAAGACGGAAAGTTTATTGAACGGGAAACGGAGCAGTATTACGACCCTGAAGCACAGCAATTTTTAGCCGATCGCTACATCATTGGTGGCTGCCCAAAATGCGACAATCCAGACGCTTACGGCGATCAGTGCGAAAAGTGCGGCAGCACCCTCAGCCCAACTGAATTGCTCAATCCCCGATCCGCCCTCAGCGGCAGCACGCCTCTGATGCGTACCACCAAGCATTGGTACCTTCCTTTGGATCAATACGAACCATGGTTAAGGGAGTGGATCTTAGAGGGGCACAAAGAGTGGAAAGTAAATGTGTATGGCCAATGCAAGTCGTGGTTAGACGGGGGGTTGCAGCCCCGCGCCGTAAGCCGCGATTTAGATTGGGGCGTTCCCGTTCCCATAGCCGGAGCGGAGGGCAAGGTGCTCTACGTCTGGTTTGACGCACCCATCGGATACATCTCCAACACCATCGAAATTCGCCCCAACGATTGGGAGTTGTGGTGGAAAGATCAAGATACCAAAATGGTACACTTTATTGGCAAAGACAATATCGTATTCCACTGCATTGTCTTTCCCACCATGCTCAAGGCGCACGGCGACTACATCCTCCCCGAAAACGTACCCGCAAATGAGTTCCTCAACCTTGAAGGAGACAAACTCTCCACCTCCCGCAATTGGGCAGTGTGGCTGCACGAATACTTGAAAGAGTTGCCCGGAAAAGAGGACGTATTGCGCTACGTTCTCTGCGCCAACGCCCCGGAAACCAAAGACAACGACTTCACGTGGAAAGATTTTCAGACGCGCAACAACAGCGAATTGGTGGCTATTTTCGGGAACTTTGTCAATCGTTCCGTGGTGCTCACCCATAAATATTTTAACGGAAAAGTTCCGGCGTTGACGAGATCGGCGACCGATATCAACTCTTCCGACAGTGATCTTTTTGCTGCCATTGACAGGGAAACCCTTGCAGAGTTGCCTCTCTTGAAAGCCCGAATCGAAGAAGCATTGGAGCACTATCGCTTTCGCGAAGCGCTCAAAGAGTGCATGAACTTGGCTCGTTTGGGCAACAAATACCTAACCGATACAGAACCCTGGAAGGTGGCCAAAACCGATATGGCTCGCGTTGGCGTCATCCTCAACACCTCTCTCCAAATTTGTGCTCAGTTGGCCATTGCTTTTGATCCTTTCCTCCCCTTTACCACCGCCAAATTGCGCCACATCCTCAATATCCGGCCTCGTCCGTGGGACGACTTGGGGAAACCCGATTTGCTGCCCGAAGGACATCAAATCAATGGTGCTGAATTGCTCTTCGACAAGATTGAAGATGATGTGATTGAAGCGCAAATGGCAAAGTTGCAAGCCCCCGTCCCGGATTTCTCCGACCAACAAGCCGCAGCCTTGGAAGCTTCCATTCCCGAAACAGCTGCCACCAAAGCCCTCGCATTTGAACCCCAAAAATCTGAATGCAGCTACGACGACTTTAGCAAAATGGACATCCGCACCGCAGTGGTGCTCGAGGCAGAACGGGTGCCCAAAACCGACAAACTCCTAAAATTAACCATCAATACAGGAATTGACGTCCGCACCATTGTATCGGGTATTGCCGAATACTATACGCCCGAACAGATGCTCGGCAAAGAGATTTGCATCTTGGCTAACTTAGCGCCACGGGTTATCCGCGGCATTGAGTCCAAAGGAATGATTCTGATGGCTAAACAACCGGACGGGAATATGCGGTTCATCACCCCTCAGGACCCTTTGGGACCCGGATGTACGGTCAATTAGGCGTGCACTACTGCAAGACCTCCTTATGGGTCAACTCCCGCTCCGAAAAAGCAAGCACCTCTACAATTTGCCATACATAGTTCCGCACCATCTCCATACCTTGATAATTGATTTTATCCATGGTGTCGGTGTGGCGATGGTAGTCGTCGTGATGTCGGGTTGAGTAGGAGAAGGCGGGAATACCTTTGGCATAAAAACTTGAATAGTCCGTGGGACCATTGCCGCGCAACTCAAAAATCAAATCAATTTTCTCCGGGTTCTTAAAAGTCCCAAAAAGTTCAAGCGCCTCCACAGCAGAGCCTAAGCCCCTAACGGTAATTCCATTTGCCGCCATTCTACCCACCATATCAAAGTTCAACATCGCCTTAACCTCCTTCAACGGTCTCAGCGGATTATCGGCATAAAACCTCGACCCCACCAATCCTGCCTCTTCGCCGCCAAAGAGGATAACAAGTACATTCGCCTTTAGCCGGCTCCTCTGCCGCGCGATGTCTCTTGCCGACTCTATGATAAACGCGGTTCCCGAAGCGTTGTCATCAGCCCCGTTAAAAATTTGCATCACGCTGTCCACAAGTCTAATACCCATGTGGTCGTAGTGGGCGCCCATAATAAACGTTCTGTTTCTGTATTGCGGATTTTCCGCCTCAATAAACCCCACGACATTGAAGGTGTATTTAGTAACCCTTGTGGTATCGGTACGGGAGACACGCGCCCTGTAGGATACAACTTGCAATCCGTTATCGCCCAAAAGAGTCAATCCGTCGATGGTAGCGAGTTGGTTTACAACATACATTGCCGCGACTGTATCCATGCGCGTACCTGCTGCACGCCCTTCCATTTCATCGCTTGACAAAAATTCGATATGCTTTTTGTAGCGCTCCTGTAGCGTTTGAGAAAAGAGTTGGGAAGCAAATAGCCCCAAGATTAGGAATGAGATGAGTTTCTTCATGATTAGTTTTATTTGGCACAAATATAGTTAAGAAACTGCTTCCTCATCAAAAATAATTTGCAGAATAAAAAAATCGGCGTACATTTGCACTCCCAAAATAAATTCCTCGCTAGCTCAGTTGGTTAGAGCACCTGACTGTTAATCAGGGGGTCCTAGGTTCAAGTCCTAGGCGGGGAGCAAAGCGTAAGGCGGTTACTAAATGTAGCTGCTTTTTTTTATTTTGATATGGTTGTTATCGTTTTTTTTTACTTTTGTAATCAAATTCGTTTAAAAATGAAAAGATCGATACTCTTCCTGCTCACACTATGTACAAACGTGGGCTTTGCCCAAATAGCCTCCTCTAACCGTATTACCACGCCCCCCAAAATTGACGGTATTCTTAACGAATCTATCTGGAATACCACGCCCACATTCACGGGGCTTACCGAATATCTTCCCACTTTCGGCTACAAAGAGACAGAGGATGAAATCACCAGAGTATGGGTATTTTACGACGATACAGGAATCTATATCGGTGCCGAAATGATTGACAAATCGAGGCGAATCAAACGCGAATTTACCAAAAGAGACGACGCCGGCAATGCCGATTGGTTCAGCGTCTATATTGACACCTATAAGGATGGCTTAAACGGCTATGAATTTGGAGTTACCAGCGCAGGCGTTCAGATTGATAGACGATACTCCCCTGTCAGCGCAGGCGTTGGAGGCGGAGGGAGAGGCTGGGGTTCAGGAGGAGACAGCAGTTGGGATGCGGTGTGGAACTCCGCCGTCCATGTAGAGGATGAGCGGTGGACGGTAGAGATGAAGATTCCCTATACCGCCATTCGTTTTCCCGACAAACCGGATCAACTTTGGGGGTTCAACGTACAAAGGTACCGGAGGGAGACGCGGCAAGAGTTATTTTGGTCGCCCAGAAATCCGCAAATTGAGAACTTTATTTCGCAATGGGGTACATTGGACGGCATTTCGGGCATCAAAGCCCCCCTCCTCCTCTCGCTCTCTCCCTACGTCTCGGTGGCGGCAGACCACCGCACCGAAACAGGGTGGCAAAACGGCTTTAACGTGGGGGCAGACATCAAATGGGGCATCAACCAGGCTTTCACCCTTGATGCTGCCCTGATTCCCGACTTTGGACAGGTACAATCAGACCCGCGTGTCCTCAACTTAACGCCCTTTGAAGTAAAATATTCCGAAAGACGTCCTTTCTTTATGGAAGGCACCGAACTGTTTAATAAAGGGAACTATTTCTATTCGAGACGCATTGGCGGACAACCCATGCACTATAACAACATTCCCAGAGAGGAAAATGAGGTGGTCATTGAAAATCCATCCGAATCGAAACTAATCAACGCCATCAAGTTTTCGGGACGTACCGAAGGAGGATTGGGGATTGGGGTGCTAAACGCCATCACCTCAAATATGTACGCCCGGATTGAAGATACCCTCTCCGGCGCCACAAGGCGTTTTCAAACCACCCCCGTTATTAACTCCAATGTCTTTGTCTTGGACCAGTCGCTCAAAAATAACTCCTATATCTCTGCGGTAAACACAAGCGTGATTCGGGCTGGCGGAGGGTACAATTCAGATGTGCTGGGTTTGCTTTTCAGGTTCAACGACCAAAACAGAGAGTATTACCTGCAAGGACAGGGAACCGTAAGCATTTTTAGCCATAAAGATGCCGGTTTCTCCTACAACCTGAGGGTAGGAAAGGCAAGGGGCGCGTGGCAGTTCTATGCAGAAAACTCTTTTTTGGATGATAAGATAGACATCAACGACCTGGGGATGCAAAACGAACGAAACCGAATGACCCTCAACAGTAACCTCTCCTACAATAACTACACTCCGGGCAGTTGGTATTCTCGCTATAGTTTTAGCGTCAATCCCACCTACATTCAGCGATACATCCCTTGGGGCTACGAAAAAGCATCCATCAACCTGAATAGTACGCTATTACTCAAAGATTACACCATGTTTCGACTCTCAGGTTCTTACGCCTTTGGCGCCAAAGATTTTTATGAACCGAAGAAGTTGGGACGCATATTCAACACCTCAAATGGGATTGGAGGCTCTTTTTACATGAGCAGTAACTACAACAAACCCGTTTTTGTTGATGTTACCATAGGCTACGAAACGTATCTCAAGTATGGCGGAGATGCTTATACATTGCAAATTAAACCCGGATTCAGGGTGAGCCAAAAGGTTACGCTCACCTTCACCAGCTCCATCAATAACCTCTTTAGCAATCTTGGTTATCATTGGCGCAATGCAGCGCCTGTGGGCAGTGCGCAGGACACCATTATCTTTGCTTCCCGAAACCGCTCTGTTGTCGAAAACGTGATTGACGGACGATTTTCTTTCAATAACAAGATGAATATCACCCTTGCCACCCGTCATTATGTATCCAAAGTGCGAAACAAAGCGTTTTTCCTCCTTAACCAGAAAGGCGACCTCGAACCTTCCAACTTTAGTGGCACAGAGGGCGAAATATATAACCTCTTCTATGTTGACTTTCTCTATACTTGGAGGTTTGCCCCCGGAAGCGAGCTTAACTTAATCTGGAAAAATGAAATCAATCCGCAAGGTACAGATACCCTTTACGACAACTATTTTAGAGATATTGGCTCACTGTCAAACGCCAATCAAAGAAACCTTCTCTCACTCAAGGTAATATACTATCTCGACTGGGGAACTGTCTCGCGAAAGAGATAGCGTGACCACCCGTGTTGGGTAGAGGGTGAGACAGTTTTTTAAACTTTCTTTCGAAAAATTTGTACAACTAAAAAAATAGTTTTATCTTTGTAGTCGATTTTCAAACTAAAAATTTAAAACCTTTTGCATGAAAGAAAAAATGCCAAAAAAACCAAATCTTGAAAGAAGGCAAAACATTATTAACAAAGATTTTAGAGAACTCACCCGCGCCGAAGAGGAGATTATGAACATTATTTGGAGCAGCGGCGGCGGATTTGTTTGCGAAATTATTGCGCAAATGTCTATGCCCAAACCGGCATACACCACCGTCTCTACGGTCTGCCGCACCTTGGTTTCCAAAGGATTTTTGAGTTACAAGGTGTTAAGTCCCAGCCATTGGTACTATCCCGCCATCCACAAAGAGGAATATACTGACCGGATGCTCGGCAATGTGATGCAAAACTACTTTGACAACTCCTTTGCACAGTTGGTCTCATTCTTTTCTGAAAAGAAAAAGGTGAGCGAAAAGGAGCGGGAGGAGATTATTGCCCTGCTCAAACAGAGTGCCGAAAATTAATATCCACACCCTATACGCTCATAAAATGTTTGCAATCATCAATATCAACCCTATACTCCTCTACGCTTTTCAGGTGGCTGCTTGTAGCGCTATCTTCTACCTCTTTTACAGGAGTGTGATTGAACCCGGGCGTCATTTTGTACTGTGCCGCCTTTTTCTGCTCTTTTCCCTGACCGCATCGATACTCTTTCCCCTGCTCTCCATTCCACTTTTTTCGGCTCCTCTCTTTCCCTTCCCGGAGCCTGTTGCCCATATTACCACTCCAATCACCGACTACTTTTTGGAGACCACTCCCCAAGCGGAAACAGGGCTGCTTGCAAGGATTTCTCCCTTTGTGGCAGGCATTCTGCTCTACCTTGCTGTCAGCAGCGTACGCTTCGTCGTATTGGGGCTTAGGCTACTGTCCATCCTAAAAATTTCCCGGTCGGGAATGTTCATCCAAGAAAACGGTTACTCGATGATTTACTCCCCAAAAGTCGAAGCGCCCTTCTCTTTTCTTCGAACCATCTATCTTCCCAATACGATTGAATCTAAGGATAAATATCTCTATATCCTTCATGAACGCGCACATATCCGAAGCAAACACTCCATAGACATCCTGCTCTGTGAAGTTGTATCCATCCTTTTTTGGTTCAACCCCATGTTCAAATTGATGGGCAAAGAACTTAAAAAAATCCACGAATATCAGGCGGATCAAGAAGTAGTCTCCTGTTTGACAAGCGTTCATCTCTATCAAAAACTCATTGCCAAGGAGTTCCTTGGAATTACCCCCAAAATTGCACATGCTTTTTATCAATCAATCACTAAAAAACGTATTATGATGCTTTCACAACCCCTCAAAACAAACCAAATAATCGTGCGTATGGCACTGATTGTTCCCCTCATTGCCCTCAATTTTCTCCTCTTCTCCTGTTCGGCTAAGGATGTCGAAAGAAGAGTCGTCAAATCGGAACTTGAATCTGCTTTGACCAACGTCAACGCAGAAATCATCGATTTTACATTAGTCGATTCCAAGCCCTCTTTTCAAGGCGGAACTGAAAACGCCTTCACCAAATGGATAAGCGAACGTATTGAGTATCCCGAAACCGCCAGAAATAAGGGTATCCAAGGTCGCGTCATACTCTCCTTTGTGGTGGACACAGATGGACTCGTTCGGGATGTTTCCATCCTTAGAGGTGTGGACCCCGATTTAGATAAAGAGGCAATCAGGGTCATATCTTCCTCTCCAAACTGGACGCCGGGCAAACACCGGGGACAATTAGTGAGCGTACGGTACGACTTCCCTGTTGTTTTTGCATTAGTTAGCGATAGCCATGCCCAAATTAGTTTAGCACAAACACAAAGCGAAGCGGTAGCGGACCAAAGCGGGGTATTTCGTTTGGAAACCGTAGCGAAAAAACCGCTGTTCCAAGGCGGAGATGAAAACACTTTCACCAAATGGGTGAGCGAACGTATTGAGTATCCCGAAACCGCCAAAAATAAGGGTATCCAAGGTCGTGTGGTGCTCTCCTTTATGGTGGACACAGGTGGAGCCATTCGGGATATTTCCGTGCTTAGGGGTGTGGACCCTGACTTGGATAGGGAGGCTATCAGGGTCATATCTTCCTCTCCAAATTGGACACCGGGGAAGAACAAAGACGGAGAAGCAGTAAACGTGCGGATTCAGTTTCCTGTTGTCTTTCAACTACGTTGAAAAACGACTACCGGCTATTTGTATGTTACCTGCAAGCGGGGCGGATACTGACAAAACAGAAAATATAAACTGACTAACACTGAAAAGTTATGGGTACAGACATACATACTTTTGTAGAATATAAAGTTAAAAAGGAAGGGAAAACTTCTTGGGAATCCTTTTCCGCCGATGCAATATTATTGGAAAGGGATTACACTATGTTTTATATCATAGCTGAAGTTAGATCAGATGCACCAAACTCATTTAAGGCAAAAGGGAAAATACCTATCAAAGAATTAAGCGTGTGGGTACGAGACAGAAGAATGGAATTAATTGGAGAATATAATGAAGCATTGGGAGGAAGTACAGCCGATTGTACAATCGAAGATGCGAAGAGATATAAAGAAAAATATGGTTGTCGAATACATTATGTTTATAAGACCCCAATCTGGGTAGATAGCCCTGATTATCACACAGACACATGGCTTTCATTTTCCGAATATGAACAAGCACTACATTACTATAGAGATTACATAAAAGAAATGCCTCCTGTTGGATACTTGGCTGTGTATGAGGTTATGAAAGTATATGAAAATGCTGGACACGAAACGCGTCTTGTAATATTCTTTGACAACTAATAATGGAAATGAAATATGGGAAAAACTGAGAAGAAATAATGCCAGCAGGTAACGAGCGGTTTGGCGCAAGCGGGGGTGTAACGTCTCGACAGTTTGGTGGTGAAAGAAAAAGTTGTATCTTCGTGTTTGGTTCGGTGAGCCCCCCGCCTGCAAGCCAAGCCGCCAACACGAAAGATGCACCTTCCCATCAATAAGTCTATAAATATCGCTGCCATCAGGAGGACACAGCGTAAGTGCATTCCCGTATTCAGAGAACACCGAAAATCAAGGTTTACGACTGAGACAGGAGTGAAGTTTACTATAGTTTCTAAGTTCCTTGTAGCGTCCTAAGAATTTCGCGCTCCGCGGGGGTATATAGTACCCGCTCCAACAACGGTTTCAACTCCTCCCTGAAAACATAAACCAGCAGAAGGAGCAGAACAATCGCCACCAAAACGCCCAAAACCGCCAACAGCCACTTGGGCGTTCTCTTTTTGACTCCGTCTGTGTTTTTTACGCTCTTGGGGAGTTTTTTCTTCTCCATACTAACGGCTTTCTTTGTCTCCCCGGTTCCTTTGGGTTTTTCGATTTTTTGCGGCTTAATCGCCGGTGGGATAGATTTCTGAAGTTTGGAGGGCGAAGAGAGCGGTTTTATAGAGAGAGGGGTCAAACCAAATGCCCGCGGCGCTAAGTCGCTGTCCGGAGAGGTGAAGAACGATATTTCACGACGACGCCCTTCCATCTTCATCACGCCCAAGTCTGGAAAGTGAAAAACGCCGCTGCTCCGGAGTTGGCTCTCAACGGTAAGGACAAACTGCGCCACCTCCTTTTTTGCCTGTTCCAAAAAGAGTTTTGAGGGGTTTCTCTCCTCGTCTTCCAATTCCAACATGGATCCCTCTAACTCTGTGGCATACGCTCGTTCCAAGATTTCGTCATTCCAAGTCTCTTTGACGGAAAAAGTGATTACCCGAGTAGGGGGACTAATCAACCGTCCATCATCCATTATCTTTGAAGGCTGATCCTCTGCAATAAAACTTCCTAATCCAGGCAATGAAACCCGATTGTGCTTCAAAAGCTGCGCCTTAATAAGACGCGAAAAAGTAGCAAGATGGTTATTCATAATCAAGCAAAGAATTACGACGCGAAATTAGAAAAAAAACTAAGAAAAGATAACAAAGGGCGGAAAATATGCAGCAATCGCCATAGAAAAACGTTATTATTGTAACATGAATAAAAACTTCTTATTCGATAATCAGCAATCCGTACAGCAAAAAGAGTATGCCATCTATAGTCATCTACTCTTTCCCACTTGTATGCGAATTCTATCCAATCAATTTGAAGCTGAGGAGGCTATGCACGATGCCTTGCTCCACTATTTTGCTTTTCAAAGAGCATTCCCATCGGAAGCACAAAAGAGAAGCTGGCTCGTTAAGGTAGCAGCATCTAAATCTATCGACAGGCTCAGAAAAAGAGAAAGAAATCTATTTCGAAAAGAAAGGTTGTCTAAGAAAAGGGGCCTCAACGACGATCACAAAGATGCAGAAATAGTAGCAGACCCATTCTTCGAACAAGATCAAACAGCGCACGAAGTAGCACATAAAGTAGAAATGATAAAAAAAGGAGTTGCAAAACTTGCTCCAGGCTATCGAACCATTATATCCTTATTTTTATTTGAAGGATATGACTTTGAGGAAATTGCCTATATTTTGTCGCTCTCCCCTTCCAGCGTCAGATCGCAATACGCCCGCGCACGAGCCAAACTCAGAACCCTCCTCCACCCCTTCTAACCCACCCCTGAAAACTGAAAACCAACACTATGGATTCACTCAAAGATTTTATCTCCAAACACCACCATCTATTTAATCAGGAACCCCTCCCCGCCGGACACGAAGAGCGTTTTTTTCAAAAACTTCATTCTCAGTCGCCAAACAGGGTACCCTCTGTTCAAAGAAAACCATTTAATTTTCAACGTTTAACGGGACTTGCCGCCTCTATAGCCCTTCTATTGATCTCCGGTTTTTGCATCTGGAAAGTTGTTATCTCATCCCATTTAACTCCATATACATTAAAAGAACACCAAATCGAAGCAAAAATATTGCAAAATTATCAAAATCGTGTAAACACACTCGAGCAACACATTAAGCAATACGCATCAACCATACCTTTTTCTGATTGGGAGCAGATTGAAGATACCCTTGAATTCTTTGCTCAAAATCGCGATCTGCTTGCAGAATCACTCCCGCCCGAAACTCCATTCCCAATGCGTCTTGTTGCACTCGAAGAATATTATAACCAAAACCTCACCGCCATTCAACAAATTGCAGACCTGTTTGCCCAAAATATCTATTAAACTTATAGCCATCAAATTATTAAACTTTTAAACTCTCAACAAAACCATGAAAGTACTTAACTCCGTAGCGCTCCTTTGCGCTCTATCCATCAGTGCCTTTGCACAAAATTTCATCCCCGAAACCGGCGCTTTTGTTCAAAATTTCGTTTCAGAAACCCTTGTAGGCACCCCCATTTCAGACCTTGAAAATGGCGATGCTCTTGCGCAAAACCTCACTTCAGAAACGCGTATTGTCTCCTCCTTTTCTGGACTTGATGCCTCCAGCGCCTTTACCATTGAACTTAAAAAAGGAGCTACTCAATCTGTAGTGATTGAGTGTGAGTCGCAATTCTTACCCTACATCAAAACAGAAG
>Ga0082212_10010460_pt1 | contig 11865 bp, 7 predicted proteins | sample TergutNt197P3_FD_71548 | JGI IMG/M metagenome (GOLD analysis project Ga0082212, IMG submission 71548) | Neocapritermes taracua P3 segment gut microbial communities from Petit-Saut dam, French Guiana - Nt197 P3 | ecosystem: Host-associated > Arthropoda: Insects > Digestive system > Gut ... | reverse complement strand
TCAGTTTTCCGGACAAAGTCAGCGGCAACGTTCCGTTGTTGTCTGTACATTGCACGCATCCCTGTTCCAAAGCGTTGATAATCATTCCAACAGGACGGTTTAACAGCGTTCCTTTTCCCGTAAACGTGATATCTTTTCCACTCAACGCCGCAATCGGCGCAAACATACGCAACGCCAAAGCCGATTCTTCTGCGTTAAACGTTGTATTAGAGGTAGTTAAACCGCCTGTAATATGTAAAAGTTCGTTTTCTCGGGTTATTTTAGCGCCCAAATCTTGAGATAAACGCAAAGCGGCAACAGCGTCGTTACAATGAGGAAAATTTTCGATGACGCTTGTCCCGTCGGCTAACAGGGCTGCGGCAACGGCGCGCTGGGCAATGCTTTTGGAGGCGGGAATGTTAATCATTAATTACGAATTAAAAACTCTACTCCTGCACATAAACCCGTTTAACTCTTGGTGAAATCCCTGTTAGAAGTTCGTAGGGAATGGTTTGTGCTTGTGCGGCGAAGTCGGAGATGGATTGATTTTCGCCGAAAATTTCGACGCGGTCGCCCTCTTTGGCTACGATACCGGAGACGTCTGCCATGCACATATCCATACAAATATTTCCGATAATCGGACATAAAACACCGTTAATCAGCACTTTACCGCGTCCTTTCAAACTGCGGTGCAGCCCGTCGGCGTAGCCGATGGATAAGATGGCAATTTTCATTGTTTTTTCGGTTTTGTAGCCGTGATTGTAGCCGATATATTCGTTGGCGAGGATCTCTTTTATCTGCGAAATGGTTGTGTATAAACGGTTTACGGGAAGTAACTGTTTTTGTTCTTCCTGCAGCGATGAAACGCCGTAAAGTCCTATTCCGATGCGCACCATGTCGAACTGCGACTCCGGAAAACGGATGGCGGCGTGGCTGTTGTTGATATGGCGAAAAATCGTTTTATACGGCATGGCGGCGATGATTTTGTCGCTCATGGCGTTGAAAATCGCTATCTGATGGCGGGTGAAATCGTCCATGCGTGGCTCGTCGCTGCCTGCCAAGTGGGAAAATACCGATTGCAGACGGCAATTTTTCAGCGATAACAGTTTCGTTATCAGACGTTCCAATTCATTTTCCATAAAACCGAGTCGGTGCATCCCCGTATCCAATTTAATATGAAAACGCACAATGCCCGAATGGTAAAATAGTTGATTTTCAAGAACTTTCTCCAACATCTCCAATGTCCGGAAGTTATAGATTTCGGGTTCCAAATCGTAGGTGATGATGTCTTCAAAACTTTCATCTTCGGGATTCATCACCATAATGGGCAGCGTGATACCCGCTTTTCGCAACGCCACGCCCTCGTCGGTATAGGCAACGGTGAGGTAGTTGGCGCCGTAATATTGCAGCGTGTTGGCAATTTCGTTGCCGCCGCTTCCGTAAGCCGACGCCTTCACCATCGCCATAACGCCCGCCGGATAAACTTTGGAACGGAAATAGTTGAAATTGTGGATTAAAGCGTTCAAATTCACCTCCAAAACCGTCTCGTGCGTATGCTGTTGCAGGTTGCGACTGATGGTTTCAAAGTGAAAAATACGCGCCCCTTTCAGTAAAATCGTTTCATCGGAAAAGTTTATAACATTCAGATTATTAATGAGTTGCTCCGTTGTATCGAAAAACATACTTCCCGCCGGAAACAACGTTTTATAAGCGCCGATACGACTGCCGACTCCAATAAAACGGAAAAGTTCTTTTTCCTTAACCACATCGGCTACATTCTTGTAAAGTATGGAATCCGCGTGTTCCGCTTGTAGAATATCGGACAAAACCAGCGTCTTCCGTTGGCAGTTTTTTTGATGATGCAGGAAGTCCAAAGCGCCGCGCAACGACTCCATGTCTAAATTGTAACTGTCGTTGATGATGATACATCCGTTGTTTCCCTTTTGCAACTCCAACCGCAATGCGACAGGTTTCAAACGTCCGATATTTTCCGAAATAGCCTCGACACTCATACCGCAACAGAGCGCAACGGCAAAACAGTGTAACGCATTTTCAATAGATATTTTATCCGAAAACGGAACGGTAACGCTGATATTTTTGCCGTAAAACCTCATCTTCAAAACAGAATGGTCGGAAAAAGTGGAAATATCTTCGATAAACAGTTGGTCATCAGGATGATGCCCCCACGAAAATATCTCAATATTGCGGTCTTTTGCGAAAGTGCGAACTTGTTCGTTCACCATATTTTGGTCGCTGCAAAAGATGATTTTTTCGGATTTTTGAAACAGTAACAGTTTCTCATTCAACTTCTCGCGCAGGGAAGAGAAATTTTCTCCGTGCGCCTGTCCGATGTTGGTGAGCAGTCCGATGTGCGGTAAAATAATCTCTTGCAAAGCGCTCATTTCGTTGCACTGCGAGATGCCCGCTTCAAAGATGGCGAGGTCGGACTGAACGTCCGCCTGAATGACCGACAGCGGAACGCCAATCTGCGAGTTATAACTTTTTGGCGTAGTTGAAACACGAAAATTTCCCTCTAAAATCTGTTTGAGCCACTCCTTGACGATGGTTTTTCCGTTACTTCCGGTGATGGCGATGACCTTTGCCGTCAACTTTTGGCGGTGGTACTTTGCCAACTCCTGCAATGCTCCGACTGCTCCGGATGTCAATATAAAAGTGGCTTCGGGAAATGCGGATATGGGAAATTTCTCGTCGGAAATAACAAAAACACGAACGCCCTTTTCGTATAGCGTCTCAATAAAATAATGTCCGTCGTTATGTTCGGTCTTTATGGCAAAGAAAACCGTCTTTGCCGGAAACAACAACAACCTACTGTCAATTAAAAACTCGCTTACTGTCTTATTATCAGACGATTGTAGCAACTTTCCATTGACGATAGCGGCGATTTCTGTGGGGAAGAGTTTCATATATTATATTGTACGAACGGTGATTTTCTCTTTAAAAACTTTCGGCAAATATAGCGCAAATTTTGATTAAGTCGGATTTTTTTTAATTAAAATCACACTCCTGCTACATTCCGTACAATCCACCATAAAATCATAAGCGCTACATAGATATAAATCGTAATGTTGCTGTAGCAGAATTGTTTTATTTTGTTCAATTTGCCTTTGGAATTAAACCATGTTACGAGGATTAAGGCTATGGCGTAAGGTATCGAAATGACCATGAAAAAATTGAAACTCAACGCTTTATAAAAGTCGAAGTGCAACAAGTGAAAGATGGCTCTTTGTGTTCCACAGGAAGGACACTGGTAGCCTGTAAGCAAGTGAAATGGACATTTAGGTAGCCATATTGTTTTTTCCGGATTGAAAAAATACAGCAGAGTTATACCTGCCGCAGCAATACAGATTATTAATGCCTTTTTGCTAAAATAGTCCTTCAAGCCCTCGTGCAAATCCAATGAAAAAATAGAAAATTCCTATAACAAGTCCAAAAGCAAACGACATCCAAAACCATGTTTTAGCGTTTCCGGCTGCTTTTCTGGAACCTTCATAATCTCCTTCGCTCCATAATCTATCTACTTTTGCCGCATTTACTATGGCTGGGATTCCGAAGGGCCAGCAGCAAAGAATGGTACATAAAATAGCCCATGTTAGCATATTATTAGGTTTGTTTTGCGGTGGCTCATACGGGGTTTCTTTTACCGAAGACATTGTGTATGTGTATGTGTCCGCAAAATAACTTTTCCATGGCACTGATGTTTCTCCGATGCGTACTACATCAGTTAGATTGAGCATCACTTCTCCCGTAATTCTTGTGTCATTAACAAAAGTTCCATTGACGGAATCTCTGTCTAACAGAAAAAATGTTCCATTGTCGTTTTGTGTGATTTGACAATGTTGAGGACTGGCATAATCATCGTTAATAATGACGACATTGTCGCTGGAACTACCAAAGGTAACTACTTTCATGTTTTGTTGATTTTTAATTAAAACTCATTTTTTAACAGTGTGAAAAACTTTCGGCAAATATAGCAGAAATTTTGGTTAAATCGGATTTTTTTCATATAAAAACATAAAAAATTTATCAAATAAATCATAAATCATTGATACTATGTAGTATAAATGGTAGAATATTTCGTATGAAAGAAAAAATGACGGTATTAAAAATAATAATATAGAAAAATTTACCATAAAAATTACACAAAAATATAACTGATTGAAAATTGAACATAACTTTTGTACATTGGAAAAAACCTGTCACAATCAGCATTACATTTGTCCATTACACCGAAAATAACGTATCAACAATTTGGGTACTTAAAATACTAATATTGAACATGTTGAACTACATTAAACAGTAGCATGGCAGAAGTATTTTTAGAGGATTTATATGGCAAATCTATCACCTCGACAGTAGCCAGTTTGAAGGATTTTGCAATGTTTTACCTTTCCAAAGTTCAAAATGCAGTTCTGTGCTGCCTGTAACGGCATCGGTGTGGATTTTTCCTATTTTTTGACGGGTGGAGATGTTATCGCCGATTTTCACCGAAACAGTTTCTAACTTGGAGTAAACCGTGATGTATTCGCCATGCCGAATCATCACTATATTATTAAAGCCCGGCATCTTCCAAACGCCGGAGACCGTTCCGGCAAAAATTGCCAGAGCGTCCGTTCCGGAGGATGTGAGGATGTCGATGCCGTTGTTTTGGACTTTCACGTTTTTCAAAACGGGGTGTGCATGTTCGCCATATTCGCTCGAAACAATTCCCTTTTCAACGGGCCACGGCAAACGTCCTTTGTTGCTGGAGAAATCTTTGGACAACGCTACTTCTGCCGGCGTTAGGGCAAAATCGCTCTCTTTGGTTTTGTCGGCGTTGGCGGCACGGCGCGCTTCTTCGGCTTTGCGAATCTCCTCTTCTATCAACTTCTGAATGGCTTTTTCTAAATTACGCGCCTCTTTTTGCTTTGCCTCCAGCGTCTTTTTCAACTCTTTTTCCTTTTTTTCCAACTCCTTCACTTCGGTATTCACCTTGTCTTTGTCTTCCGACAACTTATTCCGTTCATTTTGAGTAGATTGTAAAACATCATCGCGTTCCTGTTTTCGTACTTTCAGCGCATCAATCCGTTCCTCAACCACATATTGCGTCTCCGTAATCTGTTTCGCCTGTTGCTGGCGCGCCTCTTTGAGTTGCTGCAAATAACGCAACCGCAAATACGCCTGATTGAAATCATCGGCAGCGAAGATAAACGACAACTGCGTAAAAACATTTTCCGTTTTTTGGGCAACAAGAATCATCTTGGCATAATCGCTGCGCAACTGTTGCAAACGCTTTTCCAAACTATCCACAACGGCGGTATTTTTGGCGATTTCCTTGTCTAAACGTGTTCTTTCGGTGTTTAAGGTGGTGATAAGTTGTTCCCGTTTTTTGATGCTGTTGTTGAGAATGATGACCTGATCCAACGATTTTTTCTTGTTTTTTGACGTTTCGTTGAGCAGTTGCTGGTTATAGGAAATTTCCGATTCGACCTTCTTTTTATCTTTTTCCAAACCGGCTTTATCCTGCGCAAAAGCAAAAGAAACCGTCATCGTCAAAAGAAGACAGGTTGCAAATTTTCCCCATAACTTACTGTTAATCATCATAATTCCATCTTTTTATATTTATCGGGAATAGAAAACGGGGTAGAAACTTCTTTATTTCGTTCTATTTTGGAAAAACTGACATTCACGCTCGATTTTATGTTTTTTCCGCTCTCTTGCATGAAAATTTCAAACGCCAACCGTTGCGGAAATAGTTCTCCGTCCACGTTCCCAAAATGGGAATAATCTACCTGCAATTTGCGTTGTTGATTTTCCAACGCCTTGATATTCATTGCTTCTATTTTGAAATTTTCCGAATTGAGCCATGTGTCCTGTATCAAAACACGTCGGGCGTCGTTGTTGGAACGGATATATTTTTTCTGTTTGTGGCGTTCCTGTGCGGTGAGTTTATAACGTCCGCCGTCGTAAGAAACTTTGAATTTGGTGGACTCGTAATAGTCAAAATCGTTCCCCGTGAGCAACGATTGGAGGATGTTAAAATCCAAATCGACTTGATAAAAAGTGTTGAAAAAAACGAACGATGACGCCGCATATTCATTGTTTATCCGGTTGAGAAAAAAGACCGAATCCTGCGTAACATAGAGCCGCGCCACCTCAATGCCCAGCCCCAGCGAGACCGACGCCCAGATGACACTGTCGCGAATCATGCGGATATTGCCCGTCAAGTTGGTAGAGCCGCCTTTGGAGTTGTTCGACGCCGCCGTAATGGAGGCTTTCATCGAAAGCGTCTCAAAATGAAACCGGCTCGCCTCCATCTTCTCAAACAGAAACTCCGCCCCATACTCCTTAATCGGCGCCTTCGCAACCTTCCGCTGCGAATGACAGGCTGTGAAGAGGGTGAGGGCTGCTATTGAGAGAAATAACAAGGGGGAACAAATAATGTTTCGCAACTTGGCGCTGACAGATAGCATGTCGTTATTATTCAAATAATTGTAACTGTTCATGATTGATTTGTGTGTGTGTTAAAATGTAATTGGATATAAAAAGTTCTTTGCCTGTTTGGTCGGAATTTTCGGTGATATTTCTCATACCGTAGGTTAAATTCCAAGGAACGATGTTGGCAAAAGAAAACAGATTGCGGATATATTCGCTGTCATCGTAAGTGATGAGCCATTTGTGGCGACAGTTTTTCATATTTTCGGCAAAACGTTTGTGGTCAAATGATTTATGCAAATTTCCGTTTTTGCCGTATAACGCCGATTTTGTTGCAGAATAATAGGGCGGGTCAAGGAAGATGAAGACATTTTCGCCCTCTTTTTTGACCAATTCTTCGTAATCGTAATTGGTTATGATTGAGCCGTTTACCACTTTTGCCAAATCGTTTAACCGCCTGATACTGCTTTCGGTAAAACGTCCTGTAAAGGCACCTTCGCTGTAACCGCCGCTCAACGTTGTCCCTGAAAATGTAATGCGATTATAGATGAAAAATGCAGCAGCACGTTCGCTGTCATTGAAGTTCTCTAAATTTTCGTTCAAAAATCGGTACAGTTCTTTACCGATTGGGTATTTTTCCCTCCATTCGTTCACTTTATCTATCAAGGCATCAACATCTTTCTGTGTCATCGCCCAAAATCTGTATAACTCTGAATACAAATCATTTACCCAAAATTTCTTATTCGGAAAACGCTGTTTCACATAGACAAAAACCGATCCGCCACCCAAAAATGGCTCTCTAAACTCGTCAAAATCGGGAAGCAATTTTGCGATTGTTTCAACGGCGCGGCTTTTGCCGCCGGGGTAGCGGAGGGGGGATTTTATCATATTGCTCTTTCTATTTTAATCATAAACCCATTCTCTTCCGCCTCATACATCAAATCATCAACAAACCGCATTTGCGCCTGTGGAAAATAGTTGATTAACAACAAATCGCCTCTATCCCAAACAGGCATTTCTGACGTAATTTCTTCATTAATTTTCGGCGAAGTCAATTTTAACACCGCCTTACTTTTCATTTTCTTTCCATCAACCTCCACTTCGCAAAGATTTGAGTACAAAATCATTTTCAAAAGTCCGTCTTTTACATCGCCTTTGCTTGGTAAAAAACTTTTGTTAGAGTGTTTACTTTCAATCAGATAGACGGTATCTTTATCAATCAAAACTTCATCAACCGTGAAAAAATATTGACCGCCCAAATAGTTTGTAATCGTAATTTTGGCTTTTGTTGCGGTTGATAAATTTTCTTTAGGTTGCGTGGTTGAAATCTCTCTTGATTGTGCTTTTTTTGCTTTTTCTCTCGAAAATTGCATAAAAGTTTCCACTTCTTTGCCGATTTTCTTCTGGAAATTTTCAATTCCTGCCTGATGATGCAACCGTATTCCTGTTTGTTTTTCTATATTGGCATAACTTGTTTTTGCGCTATCAACAACATTATGAAAATTATTTTTCAACTCGTTCAAATTCCAATGCAACGCCGAACTGTGATATTGTTCTATCTCTTTTATTTTTGAAATAACATATTGATTATCAAACTGAAAATCGGTTATTTTATTTTCATAATCAGAATTTTTTGTCGCTTTGCTGTAATAAGCAAATATCACAAAAACGTCCAACAACGACATCAAAGAAACCGTATCCCATTGCAAAAAATCTCTGTCGCCGTCAAATCCTTCGTCTTTAATGATAGGAATTACCGTAATTTTCTTGGAAAAATTCAACGTATTATAAACACGTTCATAAGGATAGGAGCGTGTGCGTTTGGGGGATACCCACTTGGAAACGGCAAATGAAGTTTTTCCGTCTTTCAAAAGACAAAACGAAGGCGCTTTATTGATATTAAATTTATCAATTTCAATTGTTTGTAAATCTTCCGATAGAAGTATTTTGTATTTTATCCCTGTTATTTGTCCTTTTATTTCCATATTTGAGATTGATGCGTTTCATTCTTCACCTTTCACCCTCCGCATACTCCTGATCTTTTCCATAATTTCTTCCCTGCGGCTTTTGCTTTCGCCCCCGCTTCTCAGGTATTCGTCAATGACGACTGCGGCGGCTCTTGCGTCTGCCAGGGTTTCGGGAATGGTTTTGGAACCGGTACAGGCGCCCGCCACAAATACGCCTTTTTCGCGCGTGAGGTTTCCTTGCAGGTATTCGTCGGCAGGATTCAGAAATCCGTCCTTTCCGGTGGCAATTTTCAGCATGGCGGCAAGTTGTTCCGTTTCCTCTGCCGCTTCCATGCCAACCATCAGCACCACCATGTCCGCCGAAATTTTTAGCATCTTACCCATGAGGGTATCCTCAGCTTTGATAGCGATGCGTCCGTCAATGCTTTCGGCTGTTTCCGACAGGCGTCCGCGAACAAAAATCACGCCGTACTGCATTTGTGCATCTAAGTACATGGTCTCGAAATGCCGGTCGAACATCCGTAAATCCATATAGAAACAGTACACTTCCGTATCGGGATACATTTGCCTGATTTCGCACGCCTGCTTGACTGCCGTAGCGCAGCATACCTTGGAACAGTGGCGGTTATTGACTTTCTCATCGCGCGAACCCACGCAATGGATGAAAGCAACGCGCCGGGGACGTTCGCCTTTTCGCGTAACAACAGGCTTGCCCGAAGCAAACATCCGTTCGAGGTCGGCTGAAGTAATCACATTGTCGTAAATACCGTAGCCGTACTCCTCCTTGCGATGCGCATCGAACAGTTTGAAACCGGTAGCGAGCAACACTGCCGAAACGGTTACGCCCTGCCCGTCCGAAAGCCATATTCTGAAATTCTGCCCGTCGCGCTGAACATCGGCAACGGTAGTGTTGGCAAGTATTTTTACCGCTTTGCCGTGTTCCATCGTTTTCAGCATATCGGCTGTCAGATTGGCTGCATTCCGCTGAAAAGGAAACAGCCTGTCCCAGTCTGCCACATGTCCGCCGGCATGTTCGTCTTTTTCGACAAGCAACACTTCGTAACCCATCTGCGCAAGTTGCGTAGCCGCTTCCAAACCCGCGATACCCGCGCCTATCACTGCAATATCGTACATTTTATGCGTATTAATCGGGAACAAAAATACAAAAATTATTGGCTCAGGTATGTAAACGAAGATAGAATAATTGTAAAATATAAGAAAAATGTTGTATATTTGCCATGTATAAAACAACAGCAATAATTTTTTATTCAAAAACGGTTTTCTCACATGAAGGACATATCCGATCTTGACTTGCGGTACCGGCAACGTATGGAACAATTGGAGGCTGAAAATCGCGAGTTAAAGACTCAGTTGATACAGATCAGAGAATCTGCAAAACAAAACGAATTTGTTCTTGCCGCAGAAAAGGAACGTTTGCAAGTGCTTGATGATCACTTTTCTAACGGAACACTGTTTCGTTTCCGAATCAAAGCGTCAGCATTCGCGTCATCCAACACTTCTTCCATTTGGTTGAAACAGATACAACTCGTTTACGCAAGCGCCACCTGGGAAAAAATCAGCAATATATCTCTTGACGAGACTTTGCAAAATCCGATGTTGCTGTTTTTGAAAATTCATTCCGACGACCTGTCGAGACTTACGCTCATTATGTATGAGTGTCTGCGCAGTCTTTCGAACTTCAATCTGGAAATACGCTATCATTATACTGATGACGACATGCGGTGGTTTCAGCTGTCGTCGCATCCCCACCTCGAAGGCGAATGGATTATGTGCGATGGATTTGTCCTTGATATATCCAACCGGAAGTTAATTGAAAATGAATTGTCGCTGTACCGGAAAGATTTGGAACGACTGGTGAAAGTCAGAACCGAGAACCTTGAGGCTACGAATAAGGAATTAAACCTGTACAAGACGCAACTTGAAAATATGGTTGACGAAAAGACCCGTCAACAGGATATTCTCATCAATATTTTGCAAATACTGCAATCGTCTGTAGATATACCCGAAGCATTAAATGCAGTTCTTGCCAAAATCGGTCATTACACCGGCGCGAGCCGTGTTTATATTTTTGAAAACGATGCTGAAAATACAAGTACAACCGATACATACGAATGGTGCAACGAGGGTATTCAACCTATGCTGAACTTTTCGAAGCAATCCCCCTTGACGGGACAAAGGGACGCAATGATCGACCGTGACGGATACGCGTATGTATCGGGAGTCAACGTCAAGGATCCGGTGGTAGCAGAGTCGCTGGATATGCGCGGCTGTTTCTCGATGTTGACAATTCCGCTTGTTGCAGGCGGCGAGCATTATGGATTTATAGGATTCGACGAGTGCCGATGCGAACGGCAGTGGGAAAAAAACGAAATCAATCTGCTCGTTACCCTGTCGCAGATTATTTCCAACACCATGCGCCGCCACCGTGCTGAAACAGCCATTCATCTGTCGCAACAAACCCTGCGGAATGTTCTCAACAATATTGACGCCAATATTTTCGTTTCCGATTTCGATACTTCCGAAATCCTTTTTACCAATGAAAAATTCAGGGAAGAAATATGTAATGTCGAAGGTCGGCGATGTTGGGAAATATTGCAAAAAGACGCGACAGGTCCTTGCAGTTTCTGTCCGGTGCTGCATCTTCGCGGCAACAACGAACATCCAGCCGGTCCTTACTACTGGGAATATCATAATCCCAATAACCACTACTGGTACGCCTGCAACGACACAGCCATAGAATGGACTGACGGACGGTGGGTACATCTGCAACATGCCATGAATATATCTCAACGCAAAAAAGTTGAGTTAGAACTCATTCAAGCCAAAGAAAAGGCAGAAGAAGCCGACAAACTCAAATCGGCGTTCCTCGCCAACATGTCGCATGAGATACACACCCCGCTCAACGGTATTACAGGATTTCTCAATTTTATGGACGATGATAATCTGCCGGTAACGCGCCGCCGCGAATACATCAGCATCATCAACAACAGCGCCGACCTTCTGAGCAAATTGATTGAAAACATTGTGGATGTGGCAATTCTTGAAGCCGGACAAATGAATCTGTTTCCCGTTGCTTTCCGCCTCAACGATTTAATGGAAGATTTGTTTGCATACTACGACTTTCGACTGTATAACAGCAACAAATCCCATACTGCGATGGTACTCGACAGAACCGGGTTTATCAATCAATGCGTATGTTATATTGATTCCCTGCGTCTCAGGCAGATACTTGTTCATCTGATAGATAATGCGTTAAAATTTCTTGACAAGGGTTACGTCAGTTTCGGCTACAGGCAAATAGCGTCCGGTTTGCTCGAATTTACGGTAGCAGATTCCGGTGTGGGCATACCCGAAGACCAGCAGAAATTTATCTTTGAGCGTTTCAGGAAATCCGAACATAATTTAAACAGACAAAACACCGGTACCGGGCTGGGACTGGCTATTTCGCACAGTCTGGTACAAATGA
>Ga0082212_10010459_pt1 | contig 11865 bp, 11 predicted proteins | sample TergutNt197P3_FD_71548 | JGI IMG/M metagenome (GOLD analysis project Ga0082212, IMG submission 71548) | Neocapritermes taracua P3 segment gut microbial communities from Petit-Saut dam, French Guiana - Nt197 P3 | ecosystem: Host-associated > Arthropoda: Insects > Digestive system > Gut ... | reverse complement strand
TGTTTTTTATTTTAGTAAAATGATTTTATAATTGAGATGCTTTATGTCGAAAAGTTTGCAGATCATATATTAGAGCCAAAGGTAATTTTTCTCTTATTACTTCGTGGATAACAGCTGTTACTTCATTAAACGAGTGATAGTTAATGTTGTTTCTAAATTGCGAAGTTTCAAGTATCATCATATTGAAAACAAATAAAGCCATATCTCCATTTGAAAACTCAACAATCTCATTTGGATTTGTTTTTCCTAATAGATTACCACCCAAAAAACCAATTTGTTGAGCGGCAAGATACCGTTGCATAAAAAGAGTATAAAAAATGCCTTCCCAATCTTCTTCATGACTTTCACTTGATAACATTTTGTACGCCTTTATAAATGCCTTAGCTGTAATTCCTGGTGAACCTGGTCCATTTTTTAGTAACCAATTTGACAGTCCCATAATTTTTCTTTTTATATTTATTTTTTAACTTATCTTTCTAATTCTATGAACACTACGCCTCTGCTTGCATGAAACGACCTGCGGCTTGACGCTGGCGGGGGTATCACAAAGGCTCGGACGAGAGCAAACGATGATGTTACCCGCCCGTTGTCAGCCGAGAACACACCCCCGCTTGCGTGAAACCCGCGTTAGGCGTTCGGCATTCTTCATCGTTTCTCATATTCTTTAGGAATTGCAAGTTCCAAAGTTTTACAAAGCAACAGTACATCTTGTCTGTCTTTCTCTTTTTGCTCGTAACCTTGGTGATATTGCACTTGCGCTTCAGCAGGCATACAACGCACAATAATTCCGCCGATTGTCCCTTTGCCATTAAATATGTCCGCAGGATAAATTACATTTTCAAAAAGCAGCGCTCCATTTTCGGTAAATTCAAACAAATGAAGGTCTATGGTACTGTCGTCCGAGTTGGTATAAACGATTTGGTCATCGGTGGAATATTCCATTTTTGTCTCGCTATAACCATTTGACTTTATCATTTCTGTAAATACGGCTGTGTCTTTCTTTTGGACAAAAATGTCTATGTCATTGTGTGGACGGGACTGTTGTCCTAAAAGTGCGTCCACGCCCCAACCTCCAGTAACCCAAATATCAACGCCGAAAAGTTCAGACTTTTTCAGTAAATCAACTGCGTTTTCTTCGTTCATCATAACAATTCAATTTATATTTTCAGTATTTCTCGCTGCACTGTCGCCCCTCGCTGACGCACAACGACCTGCAGCTTGATGCTGGCGGGGCTTCCACTGCCGTTCCTGCGGGGTAATAACGTGCAAATTTGTACAAAATTGTCTGCGGGCTTAATGCCGCCATCTTGCAAACCGCACGTTGTATGCCGTATATTTTCTCCTTACAAATCACAACAATTCCCCATATTTCCTGATAAAGATTTTCTTAAATATTGTTACGAGCGCCATGTACAAAAATACCGTCAGTAACAACCAGAAAAAGAATGAAGACGGTAGCGGTGTCAAACCTATGGATTGTCCGAAAGCAGTAAATGGTATAGCCGTTAAAACTGCAATTCCTGCAAATGTAAGCAGTGTGAGTTGACCGGATGCACGGCTTTGTATAAAAGGCATTTTCGGAGTACGTATCAAGTGAATAACAAGTGTTTGTGTCCACATCGATTCTACGAACCAGCCTGTTTGAAAGAGCGCTATATAGTATAACTGCATGGCAGGGTCGGTGATTTGATGAAATAACAGTCCACCACACATCGCGGGACAAATAATGAAATACATCAATAAGTAGGTGGTAATATCAAAAACCGAACTTGTCGGTCCAATCCATAACATAAATTTGCCGATAAGAGAAGCGTCCCATTTTCTGGGAATTTTGAGAAAATCCTTATCTACGTTATCCCATGGAATTGCCGTACAGGAGAGGTCGTAAATCAAATTAAGGAAAATGATATGAATTGACAGCATCGGTAAAAAAGGCAAAAATGCACAGGCAGCCAATACGGAAAACATATTTCCGAAATTGGAACTCGCAGTCATTTTGATATATTTAATCATATTGCCATACGTTTTACGTCCCTCGACGATACCTTTTTCCAAAACCATCAAATCTTTTTTCAACAGGATTACGTCGGCAGATTCTTTGGCAATATCAACGGCGGTATCCACCGAAATGCCTACATCGGAAGCCTTCATACCTGCGGCATCATTGATTCCATCGCCCATGTAACCAACACTGTGTCCATTGTCCCGTAATGCTGTTATTACACGCGCTTTTTGCTGAGGCGACAACTTGGCAAACAAGGCTACTTCTTCTACGGCTTTTTCGAGAGCAACATTGTTCATTGTGTCTAAATCGGAGCCGAGCAATATGCGTTCAACAGGAAGTCCTACCTGACGGCAAATACACCGCGCTACCTTGTCGTTATCGCCGGTAAGCACTTTCACGCTTACGCCATGTTCATTCAAAGCCTTTATGGCGGCGGCGGTTGATTCTTTTGGCGGGTCTAAGAAAGCAAGATAGCCCATCAACACCATATTCGCTTCGTCGGCTACCGAAAATGCCCCTACCGGAGATGGATTGTGCTTTTGTGCAACGGCAATGACTCGCATTCCATCTTCGTTTAAATCTTCTACCTTTTTTAGAATATAATCTTTGACATCTTCGGTCAGCGGAACCACATTGCCTTCGTATTCTGCAAAACTGCATACAGAAAGCATCTCTTCCACAGCGCCTTTGGTAATCATTTGCGTTTCTCCGTTTGTTACTACAACGCTCATTCGGCGGCGTTCAAAATCAAAGGGAATTTCATCTACTTTGGTGTATCTGTCCGCAAGTCCGCGCAGTTCCTCCACCGTTTCATGTTCTTCCAGCACGTTATTGATAATGGCTATGTCCATCAGGTTTTTAAGTCCCGTTTGATAGTAACTGTTTAGAAAAGCATGACGCAGTACGCGGTCATCTTCCTGTCCGTGAATGTTCAAGTGATACATTAAAACGACCTTGTCCTGTGTGAGCGTTCCGGTTTTGTCGGTACATAGCACATTCATTGAACCAAGATTTTGAATAGAATTCAGGTTTTTTATAATGGTTTTTTCTTTCGACATGGTTACTGCGCCTTTGGCAAGACAGGCGGTAACAATCATCGGCAACATTTCGGGTGTTAGTCCCACAGCCACCGCAAGAGCAAACAGCGTTGCCTCCATCCAGTCGCCTTTTGTAAATCCATTGACGAACAACACGACAGGAACCATTACCAACATAAAACGAATTAAGACCCATGATACCGAATTGACGCCTTTTTCAAAGGTTGTTTTAACCGGTTTTTCGTTTACGCTCCTTGCCATTTCGCCAAATACAGTGCCATTTCCCGATACCACAACAACACCTGTGGCGCTTCCGCTGATTACGTTTGACCCCATAAAAGCGAGGTTGGTCGTTTCGGTCAGAGTTCCATGCTCACGGCGGTCAATGTCGGGAAGTTTTTCCACTGCAACGCTTTCGCCTGTCAGCGCCGACTGACTGATAAAGAGGTCTTTTGCCCTGATAATTCTCATATCAGCGGGAATCATGTCGCCTGCCGAAAGGTGTACAATGTCGCCGACAACCACTTCACCAAGCGGAATTTCCTGCCGTCCTGTTTCCTGCCGCTCAACATTGGTAGTGGTTTTTATCATTTTCAGCAGGTTTTCGGCGGCATGTCCGCTTCTTGTTTCCTGCACAAAGCGTAATACGCCTGAGAAAATTACCATTGTGGTAATGATAATTACCGCCATAGGGTCAACTTCTCCCGGTTCGGCAAAAATTATATCGGTAAAAGCCGATATAACAGCCAATACAACAAGAATTACTGTAAATGGATTGATAAATGCCTTGACTAAGCGTTTTAAAAGTGATTCTTTTTTGCCGCGAGAAATTTTGTTGTCTCCGAATATGTCGCGGGATTTTTCTACGCGGTCTTCTGTCAAACCTTTGTGTTCTGTTTCCAATTCGGCAAACAGTTCTTCAATTTTTGCAGCAGCAGCAAATTTCAATCTGCCCCGCACTTCTTCGCGACGGAGGATGTCCGTGCGTGATTTTTTTGTTTCAAAACCTTTTTTTATCATGATTAATCTCTTTACAATTTAGTTCCGCAAGGAGATTAACGGCAAAACCCTCTCCTTACAAAAGTATTAAAATTTTTGTTTTACTTTTACTACAACTCGGATAAGGGTCTTCGTTCATGATTTATTAATTTTAAATGAATACTGATTCAAACGAACATTTTCGCTTGAATTTTCAAAACGTGCGAGGATACGATTTATTTTTATATAAAATTCAATTTTTAAAAATAATCATTTATTATTCTGTGTTTCACTCTTTTACTGTTTCGGCATAATTACGCGCAGTCCTTATATGGCATTATTCAAAAATGTTGTTTAAAAAGCTTCGTATTTTGTCAACCGACGGATTAATGGCTACTATAATACCTTTTTCATCAATCAGGAAATCGCTACCGGCAGCGTTTCCTATGCCATATTTTACCCATATCTGTTCTGCATCATTCAGTTCTACAAGATTTTCCCATGTATATTTATCCAATTCAATAACCGCTTTGGCTGTGGAAATACTTCTTTCTCGTGCAACCCCAATCACAATAAACTCTTTGTCGCGATATTCTTCATATACAGGTATCAATTCTTTTCCTGCTTTACGACATGGACCACACCAAGAAGCCCATAAATGAAGTACAGCACGTTTTCCAGCAATCCTTTCCGACAATCTTACCGATTTGCCATCCATATTTACAGCAGTAAAGTCAATAAATGGTATTCCCGCTTGAACCGATGACCCTCTGAATAAAGTTATCATATTCGCTGTATATGGATGATTTGGATATTTAGGTTCAAAAATCATTTGAAATACATCTATGATGGGCGAAATATCGCTCATGTTTGCAATAAATTCTTGAGCAATAGATACCAGAATACTGTATCCCACTATATTTAGACGTTCCTTTGCATATTGCAGAGCCCAGAGAAAATATTCTTGAAAGTTGTCAAATTGCCTACTATATTGTTCGATGAGAAAATCCCAATATTCTTTATTCAATGAGCCTCCTTCCACAATATTTTCAAAGCGTTGGTCTAAAGGGTATAGTGTGAAATTAATAACTCCATGCTCCGCCATGAAAAACACTTCCCATATTCTCTTTTGAACTTGTTCATCATAAAACACTAATTTGTAGAGTTCTTCTTGGTCGCAGTTAAATGTATATTCAAACTCTCCGTTATGGATGGGAATGGATATTCCTTGACTTTCAAACGAATTCTCCATTCCTTTTAGCAAGATTATTTGGCTGCTTTGAGGGCGGTCTATAACTTTGCCTTCCAGTTTGCATTTTATAGAGCCAGTTGCCTGTGAGTTACAACCAAAAATTACTAACAAACTGAATATAACCAAGCATAATGTTTTGATACGATTTCTAATATTCATTTTCTAAAAATTTGTTGATTTATAATTCATTTATTACGTTATTATTTCGATTTCTTTTTTCCTGTTCCAACTGCTTCGCAGGTCTTGCCTCTTTGTCTAAGACGCTCAATTTTTACGGCTTTCTCCACCGCGCTCTCGCCGCTTGTAGATAACCAGCGGCTTCGGCGAGGTGGCGGCTTTCACTGCCGCTCGGACGGGCGCAAAACTTCAAAATTTGCACAAACTTTCGGGCGAGTTACCGCCCCGCTTGCGCTAAACCCCCGTTATAGGCAGGTATTATTTTTTTGTTTTTCCTGAATTGAATTGTACAAGTTTCTCCCAATTAATATCTCCGTTATCGTTGCAATACGTATTGGAAAATTCTTTGGTAAACTTGTTAATCATCTGCGTGTATGATTTTTGAAACTCTTCATTTCGCTCTCTTGCTTTATTGCCTAACGGCTCAATAATGTCAATATACAGATTTTCACTGCCCGAAATGAACGACCAAAATTCTTGTCCGCAGTATTTGAAGTAATCGCCTTTGTCCGGACTGTTGTCTATTCCGTAGCAACAGCCATTTATGGCTGTAATGTTAAGTTGTGAATTGCTTGTTCTCAAAGTTTTTTTGGCGGTTTTAAAGTCGGATATCATTTTTGAAATTTGACTACTATTTCCCCAATTCGGACCTGATTTAATTGTAATGATGTATCTCACACCGTCTTTGTCAAATTCTAAGTCAATGTTCGGTATTCCTGATTTTCGACCGTCATACACTTTTTCATTGATGAAGATTGCCAATCCTTCGAGCCAGTCGCCAAAAACTGTTTCTTCGTTTGAGGATATGTGGGCATCAACAATGCCTCTGACAATTTGTTCCGAAGTTGTGGTGTCTTTGGCTTTGAACAAGTAAGGATTTTTGCGTTTTAGAACTTTGTCTAACTTCAAATTATCCAAACTTTTTATTCGCTTTTCGTGAAATATGCCGATGTTTACTTCAACGAACTGCGTAACTTCTTTGATATCCAGTTGTTTCATATTCTACTGTGGGTTCCATTAAATAATATTCCATTGGGGTAAATTGTTGCCTGACTTCTTCGTAATATTCGGGAACAATTTCTATTCCTATTGAGTTTCTTTTCATTCGATTAGCAACTTCTATCGTAGTTCCCGAACCCATAAATGGGTCTAACACAGTGTCATTTTCTTGTGTGAATAATCTAATAAACCATTCAGGCAATTCTTTTGGAAAAGCGGCACTGTGATTTTTATTATTACATTCTGTGGCTAAATGAACTACATTAGTCGGATATACGGTTTCTTTTCCTAACCAATTGGAAACGTTTTTCCCAAATCCGCTACCGTTTTTTGCGTTATCGCGAATTTTATCCGTTTCACTCAAATTTTTCAATCTGCCTTTTGCCCAATCGCCGATAGGAACTTTCACAGCATCTTGATACATATTGAATTTTTTTTCCTTATTGAACTGTAAAAGCCTTTCCCATGCATCGCGAAAACGGTTTGACCACTTTCCAGGGAAACAGTTTTTTTTGTGCCAAATAAATTCTTCCGTCCATAGCCAGCCTTGTTTCCGCATTTCGAGAATGAGTTCCATTACGTATGTACTTCGCTCTCCCTCTACAACTTTCTCCTTTATATTCAAAATAAAAGTGCCTGCAGGTTTCAATACACGCAAAAGTTCTTTAGAAATGGGCAAAAACCATTTGACGTATTCATCAACACTTACGCCGCCATATGTTGCTTGTCGTTGGTCAGCGTATGGTGGTGATGTTACAATCAAATCAACCGAATTATCAGGAATTTTCTTTAATTCCCTCCGACAGTCGCCCAAATATAAGTTTGTATTCAACTCCATTTCACTCTATCTTAAAATGCGAAATTACACTTTTTTTCGTACAATTCGCATATTAAGCCTGCAATTTTTTCTTCCTAACTGCTCCGCACCGCTGACGCCTAACGGGGTGGCAGCTTGACGCTGGCGGGGATTCCACTGCCATTCGCACTGGCGATAAACTTCTGATTTTGCACAAACTTTAGAGTGAGCCACTGTCCCGTTTGCGCCAAACTGCCCGTTGCAGGCAGTGCATTTTACCCTAATTTGTCTATTTACTTCTTCCAATTCTAAATCCCATATTATCTCCAAAACTATTTGGTTCTGCTAATCCTCTATGGGTTGTTCCAATTTGTTCAATCGGACAAGCGTATCCGACATTCTTACAAACTCTTTTTGTTCCTGTGTCAGTACCAGTAGGATTAGTAACAGAATTTTCACTATAATCGCCAAACCAATCCCAGCACCATTCAAATACATTGCCACACATATCATAAGTTCCCAATTCATTCGGAGCAAAACTTCCTACCGGCGAAGTATAAAGATACCCATCTTCATATCCTTTCCATACAGGTTTAAGTGTAGTATGAGCCCAGCAGGCTTTCTTAAAGGTTTCATCTTTTATATTTGCTGCTTTTTGACCATTTATCATTGGAAGACTGTCGTTCCCCCAAGCAAATTTATAATTTTTTCCGCCACTTCGTGCAACAAATTCCCATTCGGCTTCAGTCAGTAATCTGTATCCTTTGGCTGGTTTATCCCAAAAGACAGAATCTTCAATTATCTGATAGCAACATTTTAAGTTTTCTTTTTTACTTTTCCAATTGCAATAGTGAATAGCGTCTACCCAACTGACAAATGTTACAGGCAGACGGTCATTTGGGACGTATCCTACATATTTCCAACTTGCTATGGAATCATGATAGTACTTTTGTATGCCATTTTCTATCAAAAAAATATTTCCGCCTTTTTTCTTTTCGCAATCAGTGATATATCCTGTTTCTTCTACAAAATCTCTGAACTCTCCGACTGTTAGTTGATACTTGCTCATATAAAATGCGTCCAGAGTAACATTATGTACAGGTCTTTCATTTGCGAAACCATTACCTGTGAAGTCTCCCATTTTATACGAACCTCCGCTAATAAGAATCATATTATCGTCTTTTGACTCCACTTTATTAGAGCCACAACTTGAAAACGACCCCACGCAAATCAATGCGGGAATAATAATTAAAACTACTCTTTTCATTTATAAAACTCCCTTATTCGTGTCGGGCGCCATTTTAAATTGTTTTAACCGTTAATACATTTTCCCGCTGCAAACTCTACTGACTTTGTCAAAACGCACATAACTTTCTGTCTTATTTCGTCTTGTCCGCTCGCACTGTCCGCCGCTTGCGCTTAACGTGGTGGCGTCTTGGCGTTCGGGCGGGGGTTCACAAAGGCTCGGACGGGCGACAAACTTTCAAAATCCCGCAAAACTGTCGGGCGAGCCACACCCCGTCTGACGCCAAACCTCTCGTTGTAGGCTGGCCTCTTTGTTTGATATGCTTCTCCCAGTCGCTGGTTTTTTTCAAACTCTCCTTTTTGCAACCACTTATTCATCTCTTGCGCTATGTATATATCTCTGGGCAAATCACCTACTGACACCCTGTGAGAACTAAAACCAGAAGCGGACGCCAATATCAAATTGCAAGCCGCCACCCGGAAAATGAGCATATTCAATGGGGTATTTAGATATCCAGTCTAAACCTATACTGGGGACAACATCCAAAAATATCTCAAAAGAATCCGACGGCATAATGTAAAATCCCGTGGGAAGGCGGAGGTCGAACGCAATCATAGATGATGGAGCAGTAGTAAGTCCAAAATTAGCGCCTGCGCCAAGGAACCAGCCAAAATTGACGGACTGCACCAGCGTTTTGTCTAAAAAATGGTAATCTCCTGAAAGTTGAAATTTAGTCCACCCATTTGTAAACTGAAAATCCAGTCCCCAGTAAATCGGGACAACGGGAGCTTTGATAAATGCCGAGATGCCGGAACCATAACCATGTCCCTTTTCCCACCGGTCAAATCCCTGATATCCAACACCCAGTCCCCAGCCGCTGGGATGTTTGGCAAAGGCTCCGACGGTTATAACCGTCAAAAGAACCACAAGCAATGTATATCTCTTCATAATTCTTATAAAATTTTTATGTTTTGCTTTTTCTAAATCGGATTAAAAGTCAACATACTTATCCAACAGGTCTGATTCCGCATCGGCGAAACCATCCTTACCTTTCAGCGTTAAAGGATGGGCGTCCCGCTCAGCTTCTGATATTATTATTTTGTCCATAAAATCCGCCCTCCTGTCCGTATACGGCTTTAGGGCTTCCGGGGTAAGCGTTTCAAAATAGGAAACAAGCCGCATTCCCTTTGAAGTTTGTACTCTTACGGCTATGTCTGAAGAGCGTACGTTTACACTCGGGGTGTGGTGTCCCAATATTTGCCCCTCTTTGACCTTTTCGCCATAAGCGAAATCTTTTATCAGCTTAATGTGAAAGATAATAAAAATAAATGAAGGATAAAGGTCGGATGCTATATGTATCTGGCGGCCGATATCCTCAGAATTTTCTTTCTGTATTCGCAGGACTGTGCCGTTTACAGGAGCGTATATCTCCGTCTCTGAATTCGTTCTGTCGAAGTAGTGTTTCATCGATCTGGCGCTTTCGAAGTCATCTGAGTAATCATGCCCTTCGCTTGACCGGAATCTGGATATTCGATTTATCAGGGGTTGGCCGTGCTCGTCAGTCTGGGAGAGATCAATGTAATTAACAGCAACAAATTTTGGAATTCCCTCTGTTTCATAGTCATTGTACGTGGCGCAGGACGCCATTAATAACACGGTTACCGCAACAGCAGCGAAAACCCATAAATGTTTGCATATTGAAAGGATGAATGCGAAAAGTAATACGCTCTGTCGTGACCTGAATACTTTTTTTACTTTATCATTTTCCATGACTTATTGTTGTTTAAATGAATACTCTTCTTTCAATTTTCTCGTTTTGTCCACCGCGCGATCGATTGCAGCCAACGTGGTGGCAGCTATCACTACCGTTGGGACGAGTCACACACTTGCAAAGTTAAACAAAATGGCGGACGAGACAAGGCCGCCATTGCGCCAAACTGCTCGTTATCTGCTAGCGTTTTCTAATCACTGTCTTTTATTCTTTCACTACATAATTTGCCGTTTCGTCTTTTGAAAAGTTAAGGGGAGGATTACCTGCCACGTATTCCTCTGTTTCCGATGCGCTGTCGACGATGAAGACGGCGAATAGAGCGAGAAGGAAGGGGGAGTTAAAAAAAACAAAGTCTAAGTTTATCCAACTAAAACCAATATCTAATGTGTTCTTTTTTTTCAACGGTATGTTTCAATTTTTTATTTTGTGGCAAGAACGAATATGTACTTCAAGTCTTCGTAGCGAAAAGTACAGCAAAGGGCGAAGGGCAGTAAACTATTGATTTTATATTTTAATCTTTTTTTATTTTTCTTCTAATGCAAATTTTACAATACAGGACTCTGGTTGTTCCGAAAGACCATATATAAAACGATTATTTTCATCTACACAAAAAGTAGAAATAGGATATTCAAGTTTATATCTCCGTAAAGGTTTTCCATTATAATCAAAAACAAACAATCGACTTGGCATTTCCAAATCTTTTTCTGGGGATACCCCATAGTATAGTGCCCAAATTTCTTCAGATGTAAGATAGCCAAGTGTATATGTAAATTTAGTTTTATCTCTTTCGACATGAACAAAATTACCTCTCATACCAAGTTTAGGTAAAAAAAAGTCAGGACCATGAATACGTGATAATAAGTTTAGTTTTTCATCATAAATATCTATTATATCAGTATATACATAAAAAACGACTATCTTGTTGTTTTTTTCATTATATTGAATCCTGTTTTCAAATAATCTTTTTCTACTTACCTCCTCATTGTTTATTCTTAATTTAGGAAAGGGTGATTTTATAGAATCTTTTTTTATGCCATTATAATCATATAAACTTAACAAATTTTCAGTGTCTGCAAGATTTGATGCAACAAAAGTTTTGTTAGACAGTGATACAATTCCAACAACCGCACCGTCAAGTGTAGATACTTTGTAAGGTGAAATTTTTGAAGTAGTTAAAAAATCATCTTTGGGGTAAGCGGTCATCTTTTGGGTTTGCATATCAAATGCCCAAATATAATCTGAATTAATTTGTAATGTCCAACAACTAATACTTTCATTCGGTCCTACGCCTTTTGGAACTTGTTCCGATATTTGGTTAAGGTTACTATCGTAGATCAGTACAAAATAATTCCCATACACATCGTCAATCGTAAGAAACACAGAGTCTGTATAATAAATTTTGTTAGGTTTCCATAAAGTTTCTGAAGGTAAAATTTTACCTTTTAATTCGATCGGATTACCTAAATCTTTATGTGTAAATTGAACAACATTCTCAATTTGATTTTGATTTTGTTTACAGCCAATTAGAAGTGGCAAGATAATAATAAAAAGTTTTTTATATCTCACCTTAAATCCGCAATTATTTTTTTAAAAAATATAGCAAA